>FWWM01002138.1_pt1 | contig 55301 bp, 51 predicted proteins | sample 2228351 | NCBI WGS metagenome assembly FWWM01 (sample SAMEA103939774, study PRJEB20133) | metagenome | reverse complement strand
GGAGGCGATCGAGGCGGCGAACGATCCGCTCGAAGCGGGTTTCCGCATCGAAACGAGCCGGCGCGGCGCGGTCACCACCGGCGTGACGCCGGACGCAGCGACCTGCGACGACTGCCTCGCGGAGATCTTCGATCCGTCGAACCGCCGCTGGCGCTACGCGTTCACCAACTGCACGCATTGCGGCCCGCGCCTCACGATCACCGCGCGGCTGCCGTACGACCGGCCGAACACGAGCATGGCGCACTTTGCGATGTGCCCGGCGTGCGCGGCCGAATACGGCGATCCGCACGATCGCCGTTTCCACGCGCAGCCGAACGCCTGCCCGGCGTGCGGGCCGCGGCTCGCCGTGACGGATGCGCGCGGCGCTACGGTCGCGTGCCAGGACCCGATCGCCGAGGCGGTCGCGCGCATCGCTCGCGGCGAGATCCTCGCGATCAAGGGGCTCGGCGGATTCCATCTCGTCTGCGACGCGCGCAACGCGCCGGCGGTGGCCACGCTGCGTGCGCGCAAGCACCGCGACGAAAAGCCGTTCGCGCTGATGTTCGCCAACGCGGTTTCGATCGGACCGTTCGCCAAGGCCGACGAGGCGGCGCGCGCGCTGCTCGAATCGCGCGAGCGGCCGATCGTGCTGCTGCCCAAGCGCGCGGGTGCGGACGAAGCCTTGCCCGGCGGCGCGCCGGGGCTCGCGACGCTCGGCTGCATGCTGCCGTACACGCCGATCCAGTTCCTGCTGTTTCACGAGGCGGCCGGACGTCCGCGCGGGACCGCGTGGCTCTCCGAGCCGCACCCGCTGGTGCTCGTGATGACGAGCGCCAATCCCGGCGGCGAACCGCTGGTGATCGACAACCGCGAGGCGGTTGCACGGCTCGCTGGCATCGCCGACGCGTTCTTGATGCACGACCGCGACATCCTCGTGCGCTGCGACGACTCGGTCGTGCGGGTAGAGAAAATCCCCCCCGCCCCCCTTTACGAAAGGGGGCGGACGACAGAACCCGCGCGATGCGTCCCCCCCTTTGAAAAGGGGGGGCTAGGGGGGATTTCTGCAAGCGCGGTGCCGGGGGGGCTTTCATCGGTCGACGCCCGACGCCCGACGTCCGACGCCATCACTCGCGGCCCGACGCCCGCCTTCACCTCCATCCGCCGCGCCCGCGGTTACACGCCCGCGCCGATCAAGCTCGCGCGCTCGGGGCCCCCGATCCTCGCCACCGGCAGCTTCCTGAAGAACGCCGCGTGTCTCACGCGCGGCGCGGAAGCGTTCCTGTCGCAGCACATCGGCGATCTGGACAACGCGGCGAGCTGTGTCGCGCTCGAAGAAGCGGTGGATCATCTGCAGCGCGTGCTGGAGATCCGGCCGGCGGCGATCGCGCACGACCTGCATCCGGACTTCTTCAGCACACGGCTCGCGGCCCGGCTCGCGGAGGAACTGGCCGTGCCCGCGATCGGCGTGCAGCACCATCACGCGCACATCGCCGCGGTCGCGGCCGAGCACGGCGTGACCGAATCCGTACTCGGCGTGGCGCTGGACGGCGTGGGCCACGGCAGCGACGGCGACGCGTGGGGCGGCGAACTGCTGCGCGTCGATGCGAGCGGCTTCGAGCGGCTCGGCCATCTGCGCGCGTTGCCGCTCGCCGGCGGCGATCGCGCCGCGCGCGAGCCGTGGCGGATGGCGGCTGCGGTGCTGCATCTGGCGGGACGCCGCGAAGAAATCGTCCGCCGCTTCGCGCATCAACCGGCCGCGGCGGCCGTCGCGGAAATGCTCGCGCGCTCGGTGCGCTGCCCGCCGACGACGAGCGCGGGCCGCTGGTTCGACGCGGCGGCCGGGCTGCTCGGTGTGTGCGACGCGATGAACTACGAAGGTCAGGCGGCGATGCTGCTCGAAGGGCTCGCGGCCAGGCACGGCACCGTCGCACCCGACGCGAACCTGTACGCGCTCGATGCCGACGGCACGCTCGATCTGCTGCCGCTCGCGCTGCGCCTCGCGGACGAACGCGACCCCGCGTTCGGCGCAGCGCTGTTCCACGCGACTTTCGCCGCCGCGCTCGCGGCGTGGGTCGCGCGCGCGGCGCGTGCCACCGGGGTCACGACCGTCGCCCTCGGCGGCGGCTGTTTCCTGAACGCGATCCTGTCGGCGCAGCTCGAGCGCCTGCTCGCCGGGCGCGGCTACCGCGTGCTGCACGCGCGGCAGGCGCCGCCGAACGACGGCGGCATCGCGCTCGGCCAGGCGTGGGTCGCGCTGCAAAGCATGGAAGGAACGTGAGATGTGTCTGGCGCTACCGGTCCGGGTCGTCGAGCTGAAGGAAGGCGACGCCGCGATCGTCGATCTCGGCGGCATCCGCAAGGAGATCTCGCTCGCGCTGGTCGACGGTGTCGCGGTCGGCGACTACGTGATCCTGCACGTCGGCTACGCGCTGACCAAGCTCGATCCGGCCGAGGCGGAGCGGACGCTGGCGCTGTTTCGTGCCGCGGGGGTGGACGCAGCAACGCCGATCGGGGGATTGGGTCGAACCACCGAGACACGGAGAACACCGAGAAAGGCATGTGCGTCTGGATCTTCTCTGCGATCTCCGTGTCTCGGTGATGCACGAGGATCTCGATGAAGTACATCGACGAATTCCGCGACGGCGCGGTCGCGCGCAGGATCGCCGCGCAGATCGCGGCCGAGGTGCGGCCCGACCGGCGCTATCACTTCATGGAGTTCTGCGGCGGGCATACGCACGCGATCTCGCGTTACGGCATCACCGATCTGCTGCCCGACGCGGTGAAGATGATCCACGGCCCGGGCTGCCCGGTCTGCGTGCTGCCGATCGGCCGGGTCGATCTGGCGATCGCGCTCGCACTCGAACACAAGGTCACGCTGGCGACCTACGGCGACGTGCTGCGCGTTCCCGCATCCAACGGGCTGTCGCTGCTGAAGGCCAAAGCGCGCGGTGCAGACGTGCGCATGATCTACTCGGCAGCCGATGCGCTCGACCTGGCGCGGAAGAACCCGCAGCGCGAGGTCGTGTTCTTCGCGATCGGCTTCGAGACGACCACGCCGCCGACCGCGCTCGCGATCAGACAGGCAGCCGCCGAGGGTTTGCAGAACTTCTCGGTCGTCTGCAACCACGTGCTGACGCCGGCGGCGATCGGCAACATTCTGGAGTCGCCCGAGGTGCGCAAACTCGGCACGGTGCCGCTCGACGGCTTCATCGGCCCGGCGCACGTGTCGACGGTGATCGGCAGCCGGCCGTACGAATACTTCGCCGAGGAATACCGCAAGCCGGTGGTGATCGCGGGCTTCGAGCCGCTGGACGTGATGCAGGCGATCCTGATGCTGGTGCGGCAGGTCAACGAAGGCCGCTGCGAGGTCGAGAACGAGTTCACGCGCGCGGTCACGCGCGACGGCAACGTCAAGGCGCAGAACCTGGTCGCCGAAGTCTTCGAGCTGCGCCGCAGCTTCGAATGGCGCGGGCTCGGCGAGGTGCCGTATTCGGCGCTCGCGATCCGCGGCCAATACGCCGCGTTCGACGCCGAGAAGAGGTTTGCGCTCGAAACGAAAAAGGTCGCCGACAACAAGGCCTGCGAGTGCGGCGCGATCCTGCGCGGGGTCAAGCACCCGCGCGACTGCAAGCTCTTCGGCACCGTCTGCACGCCCGAGAATCCGGTCGGCTCCTGCATGGTCTCCAGCGAAGGCGCGTGCGCCGCGCATTACTCGTACGGGCGCTACAAGGAAATTTCGATCAAGGCGGCGGCGTAGCTTGCGCAACGAAAGGCTTGACCGAACACCGAGACACCGAGAGCACCGAGTAAAACAAAGTCCTTCGGGTTTCCTCTGTGCCCTCGGTGTCTGTACGGTGAAACCAGTCGTATGGACGACCGACGCATGAACAAACCGGTGAAGTCGGGCTACGTCCGCCCGCTCGATCTGAAGCACGGGCGCGTCGATCTCACGCACGGCAGCGGCGGGCGCGCGATGGCGCAGTTGATCGAGCAGCTCTTCCACGAGGCGTTCGGCAACGAGATCCTCGCGCAGAGAAACGACATGGCGACCTTCGCGCTGCCGCCGGGGCGCGTCGTGATGGCGACCGACAGCCACGTCGTTTCGCCGCTGTTCTTCCCCGGCGGCGACATCGGCTGCCTGTCGGTGCACGGCACGGTCAACGACGTCGCGATGGCCGGCGCGCGGCCGATCTATCTCGCCGCGAGCTTCATCCTCGAGGAAGGCTTCCCGCTCGAGAGTCTCAAGCGCATCGTCGATTCGATGGCGCGCGCCGCGCGCGAAGCGGAGGTGGCGATCGTCACCGGCGACACCAAGGTCGTCGAGCAGGGCAAGGGCGACGGCGTCTTCATCACGACCACCGGTGTCGGCGTCGTCGATCACGGACTTTCGATCGCCGGCGACCGCGCGCGGCCGGGCGACCGCATCCTCGTGTCGGGCCATCTCGGCGACCACGGCATGGCGATCATGTCGCTGCGCGAATCGCTGGCGTTCGCGACCGAGATCGTCTCCGACACCGCAGCGCTGCACGGGCTGGTCGCGCGCATGGTCGAGGTCGTGCGCGAACCGATGCGGCGCGATCCGGACCGCGGGCTGCGCGTGCTGCGCGATCCGACCCGCGGCGGGCTGGCGACCACGCTGAACGAAATCGCCGCGCAGTCGAACGTCGGCATGCTGCTCGACGAGGCGGCGATCCCGGTGCGGCCGCAGGTGCAGGCCGCGTGCGAGTTTCTCGGCCTCGATCCGCTGTACGTGGCCAACGAAGGCAAGCTCGTCGCGATCGTCGCCCCCCAGGACGCGGACGCGGTGCTCGCCGCGATGCGCGCGCATCCGTTGGGCCGCGATGCCTGCGCGATCGGCGAGGTGATCGAGGATCCGAACCGCTTCGTGCAGATGCAGACCAAGTTCGGCGGCCGCCGCATCGTCGACTGGTTGACCGGCGATCAACTGCCGCGGATCTGCTGATGAGGATCCTGCTGCTCACGCGCAGCTTCAACGGCCTCGCGCAAAGGCTGTTCGTCGAGCTGCGCGCGCGCGGGCACGAGGTCGCGGTCGAGTACGACATCGCCGACAGCGTGACCGAGGAAGCGGCGGCGCTGTTCGGGCCCGATCTGATCGTCGCGCCGTTCATGAAGCGCGCGATTCCCGCAAGCGTCTGGCGCAAGTACACGTGCTTCGTCGTTCATCCCGGCATCGTCGGCGACCGCGGGCCGTCCGCGCTCGACTGGGCGATCGCCGAAGGCGAAACCGAGTGGGGCGTCACGGTCTTGCAGGCCGAGGCCGAGCTGGATGCGGGCCCCGTATGGGCGAGCCGGAACTTCGCGATGCGCGAGGCCACCAAATCGAGCCTGTACCGCAACGAGGTGACCGAAGCCGCGACCGCCGCGGTGCTCGAGGCGATCCAGCGTTACGCCTCGGGCGGCCACGTGCCCCAGCGGATCGAGCCCGGCGCGCCGGGCGTTCGAGGACGAACGCGGCCGCCGATGACGCAGGACGACCGCCGCATCGACTGGTCGCGCGATTCCACCGCAGACGTTTTGCGCAAGATCCGCGCATCGGACGGGACGCCGGGGGTGCTCGACGAGCTGTTCGGCGTCCCTTGTTATCTGTACGACGCGCATGCGGCGGCCCCTCTCCCCAGCCCTCTCCCCCTGACGGGGGCGAGGGAGCAGAGACCCCCTCTCCCCATGCGTGGGGAGAGGGTTACCGCCACGCCAGGACAGATCCTCGCCCGCCACCACCACGCCGTCCTGCGCGCGACGACCGACGGCGCGGTGTGGATCGGCCATGTGAAGCGCGCCGATGCGGAAGGCGCGTTCAAGCTGCCGGTCGCGATCGCCTTCCCCGAACGGGTCGCCGCGCTTCCGGACGCAGCCGACGGCTACGACGAGATCCGCTACGAAGAAGCCGGCGCGGTCGGCGTGCTGCACTTCGCCTTTTACAGCGGCGCGATGTCGACCGCGCAGTGCGAACGGCTGCTCGCCGCGTATCGCGCGGCGCTCGCGCGGCCCACGCGCGTGCTCGTGCTCGCGGGCGGGCCCGACTTCTTCAGCAACGGGATCCATCTGAACGTCATCGAAGCGGCGGCGAGCCCCGCCGACGAGTCCTGGCGCAACATCAACGCGATCGACGACGTGTGCGAAGCGATCCTGACGACGACCGATCGCGTGACCGTCGCCGCGCTGCAGGGCAATGCCGGCGCCGGCGGCGCCTTCCTCGCCGCCACTTGCGACGAAGTGTGGGCGCGTGCCGGCGTGATCCTGAATCCGCACTACAAGAACATGGGCAATTTGTACGGCTCCGAGTACTGGACCTACACGCTGCCGCGCCGCGCCAGGGGCGGCGATCCGCGCGCGGTGATGAACCACCGGCTGCCGATCTCGGCGCGGCAGGCGCAGTCGGTCGGGCTCGTCGACGCGGTGATCGAAGGCGATCGCGCGGGCTTTCTCGACGAGGTGCTCAGGCGCGCGCAGCAGCTCGCGCGCAGCGCGACGTTGCCTGCCCGCATCGACGGCAAGCGCGCGCGCCGCGCGCGCGACGAAGCCGAAAAGCCGCTCGCCCGCTATCGCGAAGAAGAACTCGCGCAGATGCGCCGCAACTTCTACGGCTTCGACCCGAGCTACCACGTCGCCCGCTCGTACTTCGTCCGCCACACGCCGCCGTCGTGGACGCCGCGGCATCTGGCGATCCACCGCGAGCGCCGGCGGCTCGCGGCGGCGTAAACGCGCGCCGACCGGGCCGTTGATCCTGATCGGCGAGATTTCGGGCTCGGTCTGAGCGGCCGCGTCACTCCCGCACCCGCCCGCGCAGCGCCTTGATCCGGCCGCGCTGCACCTTTCGCTCGACGCGCTCGCGTTGCGACGCGCGCGTGGGTTTCGTCGCGCGGCGCTCGCGCGGCAGCTCCGCGGCGGCGTCGAGCAGCGCGCGCAGCCGCGCGAGCGCGTCGGCGCGGTTCATCTGCAGGCTGCGGTGGCGCTGCGCCTTGATCGTCACCACACCGTCGGCACCGATGCGCCGGTCGCGCAGCGCGAGCAGCCGTGCCTTCAATGCATCCGGCAGCGACGAGGCGCGGACGTCAAAGCGAAGCTGCGCGGCGTTGGACACCTTGTTGACGTTCTGCCCCCCGGGGCCCTGGGCGCGCACGGCCACGAAGCCGACTTCGCTTTCGCGCAGCACGTAGGCGATGGTCCGGCTGCTCATGGCTGGATTCGAGACACTCGATTCCGCAAGCTTTGATCCAGAACAAAGGGCGCGTAAGAAGTTCGGGCAACGCTTCATACGGATCGCGCGGCCGCGCGATGGGGAGAAGCCGATGCACGAGCTGCCGACCGAGTGGACCGCCCTGTGCGCGCTGGTCTTCCTGTTCGGATTGAAGCACGGATTCGACGCCGACCACCTGGCGGCGATCGACGGACTGACCCGCTACAACGCGCGCCACCGGCGGCGATTCGCGCGCTACTGCGGCGCGCTGTTTTCGCTCGGGCACGGCGCGGTCGTCGTCGCGATCGCGGTGGCGGTCGGTCTGGCGAGCGAACGATGGGACGCGCCGGCCTGGCTCGAGGCGAGCGGCGCGTGGATCTCGATCGGGTTTCTGACGCTGATCGGCGTCGTCAACCTGCGCGCGGTGCTGACCGCCGCGCCGGACGAAGTGATCGCGCCGATCGGGCTGAAGGGGCGCTTTCTCGGCAGGCTGAACGAGGCGAGCCGGCCCGCCGCGGTCGCGCTGGTCGGCGCGCTGTTCGCGGTTTCGTTCGACACGGTTTCGCAGAGCGCGCTGTTCGCGCTGACGGCCGCGCAGTTCGGCACTGTGGGCCACGCGATCTTCCTCGGGCTGCTGTTCGTGCTGGGCATGCTGGTGATCGACGGCATCAACGGGCTGTGGATTTCGCGGCTGATCGCGCGGGCCGACCAGATCGCGGTCATCGCTTCGCGCGTGATGAGCCTGGCGGTATCGACGGCGAGCCTGCTCGTCGCCGGCTTCGGTGCGCTCAAGCTCGCCGCGCCCGCGATCGATGCGTGGAGCGAAGGCAAGGAGCTGGCGTTCGGCGCCGCGGTGATCGCGCTGATCGGCGCGAGCTACATCGCCGCGCGTCAGCTCGCGTTGCGCACGGCGTCGTCGGGTGCGACCGATACGCGCGGCTGAGACGCGCATCGGGCTTGGCGCCTTTCGTGCGGGCAAGGGGCAATCCCTTTCATCCGCACCGCAAGTGCGTCCACCCTCGTCCCCCTATTGCAAAGGGGGACCGGAGGGGGATTTTCCGGCGCCGCCACTCGAAAAAGAAGGGCCGCTTGTGCGGCCCCTCGAAGCAGGCGCCGGAGAGGAGAAGCGGCGCCGGAGGAGAACGTCTAAACGCGGCAGCCGCGACCGCGGCCCGGACCGTAGCCGGCCATCGCGCCCGGTCCCGGACGGAACTGGTCGAAGGTGGCCTTCTGCTCGGGCGTCAGCGTCGCGTACAGCGCTTTGCGCAGTGCGTTGATTTCCTCGGCGGCCTGCGCGCGCTGCTTCATCCACGCCACGCGTTGATCGGCAAGCGCCTGCGCATCGCCCTGGAAGTTGCGCATCGCGTCGCGCATCTTCACGTGTTCCTCGACCTGGGCCTTGACGCGCGCTTCATACGCGTTCCACGCGTCGAGCTGGTTCGGCTGCAGCTTGAGCGCGGCTTCGAGCTGATCCAGCCGCGCCTGCGCGAACTCGGGATTCGGTCCGCCGCGCATGCCCATGCCCATCGGACCCGGCCCCGCGCCGACCGTCATGCAGTTTGCGCCGACTGGGCAGTTCGCGCCGCCCCAACCGGGGCCGTGCGCCAATGCGGCGGTCGCCAGCGCGCCAATCGCGCCGGCTACGGCGATCGTCAGAAGAGTGTTGCGTGCTTTCATCGTGTGCTCCCGTCCAAGAATTTTCCCAACGGCTTGAATGTAGGCGCCGGTCGCGCGCTGCGGGCGGCGCGCGTGTAACGGCGCGTTGCGAACGCGCGTTCGCGCAACAGGCTGTAACGACTTCGCGCCGGTGGCGGGCGTTCAGCCCGCGCCGCGGCCGTGGCAGTGCTTGAACTTGCGACCGCTGCCGCACGGGCAGGGATCGTTGCGGCCGACCTTGGGCGCGGCGCGTTCGAGCGGACGGCGCGGCCGTGTGACGTCGGCGATGTCGAACACGCAGTCGAGCAGGTCGTCGATCGCGTCGTCGAGCGAGTCGAGCGGCACCTCGGCATCGGCGTCGGCCTTCAGTTCGCGCAGCGAGTGCGCGACCTCGCGAGTGTCTTCGGGGTCGAGCGGTACGTGCCGCAGGATGCCGACCAGCGCGCTCGACACGTCCGCGTCGTCGCCGAACTGCTCGCGCAGCGACGGAAACGCGTTCAGCGCGTCGACGAAACCCGCGGCCCATGGCCAAAGCGCTCTGGTCGACTCGCGTCCGACGAGCGGCTCGCCGGTCGTCGCATCGCGCAACTCGAAGACGAGCGGCTCGAACGGCTCGCGCGCGGCGAGGCAGGCCGCCAGCTCGTTGTAGCGGCGCATGATCAGATCGATCGGGCGCTTGGCCTCGTCGGCGCCGATCGGCAGCGCGGCACCGCCTTGGGTGCCGAGCGCGTGGGGCAGCCATTGACTCGGCAGCACCATGTCCGGCTGCAGCAGCACGCCGACGAGAAAGCCGTCGAGCATCACGACGTCGAGATGATCGCCTTCCTCGGGCAATTCGGCGAGCGCCGCGTCGAGTTCGGCGATCTCGTCGTCGTTCAGCGGTGCGGTGCGGGCGGCGGGCATGATTTCGTCCTCGATCGTGAAGGCGGCCATTATCCGCCGCGCGCGAACGCGTCCGCGCGTTCAGTCGATCACGTCGGCTGCCATGGCGAGGAGGGCGCCGAGCGCGCAGCGCTCGGGAACGAGCGGCTCGATCGCTCGTGCGATTGCGCCGCCGCTCGGAAGGAAGACGGCGCTGCGCAGTTGGACCTGGTGCGCGGGCAGCCCGGCGAACAGTTCGAGCGCTGCGCGCCGCGTATGCCAGCGCGCGCCGCGATAGGCGCCTCGGCCGCCGCGTCCTTTCTGCAGGTACCGCAGGCCCGCGCGATTGAGTAGACCCAGCACGATCCGCTTGCGCGTCACGCGGACCATCTCGCGCAGTGCCTGCCGGTGATCGGCGACGAAGCACAGCGCGGCGACGCAGATCGTCCGGTCGAAGCTGCGATCGCCAAACGGCAGCCGCTCGGCGCGGCCTTCGACGTAGCGCTCGCCCGGTCCCGCCCGGCGCGACGCCACCTGCAGGGCGGCCGGATCGGGATCGAGCCCGGCCGCGAGCACGCCCAGCTCGCGCGCGCAGCGGCGCGTGAAGTAGCCGGTGCCGCAACCCACGTCGAGCAGTCGCTCGCCCGGTCGCGCCGCGAGCAGGCGCGCGAGCAGCGCGAACTCGACGTCGCCGATCCACGCGCCGCGCGGCGTTCGGTACCACGCGTCGGAGCGTTCGGCCGCTTCGACGTTCACGGCGGGCCCTCGTCGGCGCGAGCGTCGCGCAGCGACCTCACGAAACCGGCTCCGTCGAGCTGGCGGCGCCGTCGACGCTCGCGTGCGTCACGCTCGTGGGGCGCGAAGGCGGGCATCACCGCGCGGCACGATCAAGCGCTGCTCAGGCGCGGCGTCACGGGATCCAAGCGCGTCGATCTGCCGATCGCGACGTGGTGCAGCGACGAGCGGCGCCGACTCCTGCACGCAGACGGCGACTTCGACGCTTTCGCGGCGCTCGGGCGGCGGTTCTCCCGACTGCCGGTCGAGTAACCGCCCGAGGCGCGATGCGGCCGGATGCCTCGCGCGTTCTCCGGGACTCCCCCTCGCGCGCGGCGCACCGGGAAACCTCCAAAGGCATCGATCGAGCCCATTTGACGCATCGCAGAGCCGCGCCGCGCGGTGCCGCTAGATTGTGCCCGTCGGCGCCGCGGCGAGCACGGCGCCGCGGGTGGGCCGCCCGGATCGATACGCGGCCCGAGCGCAACGGGCGTGGGCAGCGCCGTCCGAAACGCCAATACGTGGAGAAAACGAAACGAAGTCGTTGCTGATCGCAGGATTCGTGGTCGCCGGTCTGATGCTGGGCGGCGCGGCGAACGCATCGGAGGCGAAGGCCAACGCGGCCGGCTGCCTGAAGTGCCATGGTGTCGACAAGAAAAAATGGGTTCGGCGCTGAAGGACATCTCCAAGAAGTACAAAGGCAACAAGGACGCGGCGGCGACGCTGACGGCCAAGCTGAAGGACGGTGCAGGACACCCGAAGTCGACTGCAAGCGACGAGGATTTGAAGGCGATCGTCGGCTGGATGCTCACGCTCTGACGCATCGTTCGGCGGCAGCCAGAGGCGGACCCGCAGCCGGCCACTGGCTCTTGGGCGCGTCGTCCGCGCGGCCGAGCCAGGCGCTCTCGCGACGTGCGGGAGCGGCGGGTGGCGGACGCGGCGACCAGAACGCGTTCGCTTTGTCGTGAAGCAGTTCGACGCGCATCCGGCGTGCGCGGCGCCGAGGCCGTTGATCCATGTCAACCTACGCGCGTGTGACGCGTGTCACTTTGCCGCATCGCGAATCGCTACTGCACACGGGCGAGTGCATGCGCAGCGTGAGCAGGCAGCCGGCGCTCGTTCGACGCTACCGAAACGTCCGATGAACCCCGCCCAACTGCTCAAGGCGCTCGCGTTGTCGCTCATTTTCGGTCTGGCGACCGCCGCGAGCGCGGCCGACCCGAACGAACCTGCATGATGTGCCACGTTGATGTTTCGGTGAAGGGCGCGAGCGGGAGATCGATCGCGGTCGACGCGGCCGCGTTCGCGAAATCGGTGCACAGCCAGATGCAGTTAAAGTGCACCGACTGCCACGCCGACGTGTCGGCCGACAAGCTGCCGCACGCCGAGAAGCTGCAGCCGCCGGTGTGCGCGAGCTGCCACGAGCAGGCGGTCAAGGACTACGCCGGCACGGCGCACGGCAAGGCGCGCGCCGACGGCAGGACGCTCGCCGCGAGCTGCGCCGACTGCCACGGCGCGCACGACATCCTGCGCTCGAAGGACCCCGCGTCGCGCACGAATCACGCGAACCTCGAGCAGACCTGCGCATCCTGCCACGGTAACGAAGCGCCGATCAGAAAGGCGAACATTTCCGGCGGCAACGTCGCGGGGCTGTATCACGACAGCATCCACGGCCGGCTGCTGCACGAAAAGGGCCCGCGCCAGGCGATGGCACCCGAGTGCACCGACTGCCACGGCACCCACGACATCCGCGCCAAGTCGGAGAAGACGAGCCGCGTGGCGCGCGCGAACGTCCCGGCGACCTGCGGGAGCTGCCATCAGCGCGAGAAGATCGTTCTCGACAAGGGCAAACACGGCTCGCTGCTGCAGGCGGGCAACGTCGCCGCGCCGGTGTGTACCGACTGCCATACCGCGCACACGATCCAGGAGACGACGCGCCCGCAGTGGCAGCTCGCGGTGATCGGCCAGTGCGGCAACTGCCACGACGACTTCATCTCGAGCTACCGGCTGACCTATCACGGCAAGGTCACGAACCTCGGCTTCGCCAACATCGCGAATTGCGCGGCCTGCCACGGCGCACACGATGTGCGGCCGGCGTCGGATCCGCTGTCGAAGGTGTCGGCCGAAAACCGCCTCGCCACCTGCCGCACCTGCCACGCCGACGCCGGCCCCAAGTTCGCGAGTTGGGACCCGCATCCGCAGCCCGCCAACAAGGAGCGCAGCGCGATCCTGTACTACACGCGGATTTTCATGCAGGTACTGCTGGCCGGCGTGTTCATCTTCTTCGGCCTGCACACCGTGCTGTGGGGCTACCGTTCGTTGCGCGCCGCGCTTGCGCGCCGGCGCGGCGGAAGGTCATCGGGAGAGTCGAGCCATGTCCACCCACGTCAGCGCCGCCGGGACGGCGGCCGCGCCGCAGTCGCAGGCCACCCCGCGCGACGGGCGCTACTACCGCCGCTTCGGATTGGTCGAGCGGGTGATGCATGGCGGGCTGATGTTCCGTTTCATCGGTTGCGCGTTGAGCGGGCTGCCGCTGCTGTTTCCGTACACCGGCTGGGCGCGCGGCCTGGCGGCGCTGATGGGCGGCTTCGAAGGGGCGGCGCTCGTGCATCGCGTCAGCGCGACCGTGATGGTGGTCGTATTCGTGTCGCACATCTTCCAGTTCCTGTGGCGCGGGCTGGCGAACGGCAACATCCTGTCGGTGCTGTGGGGGCCGGATTCGCTGGTGCCGCAGCCGCGGGACATCGTCGACCTGTACCGGCACGTCAGGTTCTTCCTGGGATTCGGTCCGCGGCCGAAGTTCGACCGTTACACGTACTGGGAGAAGTTCGACTACATGGCGGTTTTCTGGGGCATGTTCATCATCGGCGGCTCGGGCCTGCTGCTGTGGTTCGCCGTTCCGTTGAGCCACTGGCTGCCGGGCTGGGTCTTCAACGTCGCCACGCTGGTCCATGGCGAGGAGGCGTTGCTCGCGGTCGGTTTCATCTTCACGATCCACTTCTTCAACGGGCACGTTCGGCCGGAGAAGCTCCCGATGGATCTCGTGATCTTCACCGGACGCGTCTCGGAGCACGAGTTGAGGGACGAGCGTCCGGACGAATACGAGCGGCTTGTTCGCGAAGGCCGGCTCGCGCAGATCGAGACGCCGCCGCCGGCCGCGGGCACGGTCACCTTCGGCCGCGTGATCGGCGGCACGGCGCTGGTGCTCGGGATCGTGACGATCCTGCTGATCCTGTACGGCCTGCTGGTCGGATGAACGGAAGCGGAGGCGGCGGCGCGCAGCGCGCCGCAAGGCGATCGTGCGGCATGATGGCAGCGAACAGTCCTAGTTGCTGGAGGGGGCGCAGATGCGATTGAACTGGAAGCGGGGCGGCATCATCGGCGGCGTGACGACGCTGCTCGTCGCGGGGATCGCGCTTGCCGTGCTGGGCGCGGGGGGCATCGTCGCGTGGGAATACAGCAACAGCGACGCGTTCTGCGCCAACATGTGCCACTCGGTGCACCCGGAGGAGACGCGCGCGCACGCCACGTCGGCGCACGCGCGCGTGAACTGCGTCGAGTGCCACATGGGGCGGCTGTCGACGCTGCACCTGATGGCGCTCAAGCCCACGCATGCGAAGGAGCTGTGGGGGATGATCGTCGGGTACGAGCGGCCGCTCACGTCGTCGACCCTGCGCCCGGCGCGCGACAACTGCGAAAGCTGCCACTGGCCCTCGGTCGAGCACCACGACAGCATCGCGCTGATCAAGCGTTACGACAGCGACGAAAAGAGTAGCGAAACGACCTACCGCCTCACGCTGCGTACCGCGATGGGCATCGTGCGAGAAAAGCAAGCCAAGGGCATTCACTGGCACATCGAAAACGAAGTGCTGTTCTCCTCGCCCGACGTTCAGCGCCGCACGATTCCCTGGGTCCAGGTGCGCGACAAGAACGGCAAGACCACGACGTACGTCGACGCGACGGCGAAGTACACCGACGAGGACCTGAAGAAGAACCCGCCGCGGCGCATGGAGTGCTTCGACTGCCACAACCAGGTGGGGCACCCGTTCCGCAACCCGGTCGATCTGGTCGACAACGCGATCGCTACCGGACGCATCGACCGCGCCCTGCCGAACGCCAAAGCACGCGCGGTCGCGCTGATCGACAAAGCCGTGAAGCTGACCGGTCCTCACGGGAAGCTGGGCGCGCAGATCGACAAGCTGATCGCGGAATCGGCGCCCAAGGGCGAAGCCAGGCCGGAGGTGCAGGCGCTGGAGAAGAAGTTCGCCGAGACGATGAAGCAGATCCTTCTCGACAGTTCCTTCTCGGCGTCCGGCTTGAGCTGGGCGTCGTTCCCGAATCACGCGGGCCACAAGGACACGGCGGGCTGCTTCCGCTGCCACGACGGCAAGCATCTGAACGACAAGGGCGAGGCGATCCGGCCGCAGTGCACGCTGTGCCACGATCTGCCGCAGGTGGTGCGCGAGAACGGCAAGGGTTCGGGGCCTTCGACGGTGGCGGCGGGGCTCGAGCCGCCGCCGAGCCACGAAGAGCCCAACTTTATGCACGACCACCGCACCAAGCTCGACAAGACCTGCACGATGTGCCACGGGCCGATCGACTGGGGCAGCGACGGCGGCAGCTTCTGCTCGAACCCGGCGTGCCACGGCCGCACCTGGCCCGAGGTCAATCTCGATCCCAAGGGCAAGGGTTGACGGTGTACACCTCGTCGCAGGTTGCTTGGGTCAACGCGCGGCTCGACCGGGCGTTGTTGTCGTCGTGGGCCGGCCATCGGGGCCGGGCACGGCAAACATTCCGGACTACGGCCGGGTTCTTCGAGAGAAAGGAAAGTCGATGAAATCGTTCGTGATCGCGGCGATCGCCGCTGCCGGTATTGCGATGACCGGTGTCGCCGGCGCCAACGAGGCGCTTGCCAAGAAGGAAGGCTGCCTGGCTTGCCACGCGGTCGACAAGAAGAAGATGGGCCCGGGGTTGAAGGAGATCTCCGCGAAGTACAAGGGCAAGAAGGACGCCGAAGCGGCGATCGTCGCGAAGCTCAAGGCGGGCAAGGACCATCCCGCCGTCAAGTCGAACGACGCCGATCTCGCGACGCTGGCCAAGTGGATCCTGTCGCTGTAGGCGACTCGACTGCAGCAACAGGAAGCCGGCGCAAGCCGGCTTTTTGTTTGCCCTCGCTGTTCACCCTTGTGGAGCGCGTTCCACTGCTTGTCGAGGAACTGATGGCCGCCGCTCCGGCGATTGCGTGGCCGCGCGCGGCGTGAACCGTCGAGGGCGGATTCCGCGCGGCTCGATGGCTCGGAGTCGGGCCGGAACGACGCCGAGTTCGCATCGGTCGGGCTTCAAGTTTGGGCGATCGCGGCCGAAAGTCCAGACATTCCCGATGCGATGGGTCTGCGGAGGTCTCGCTGTGCTGCGCCGGTCATCGTTGTCCTTGCTGGTGTGCTTCGCGGCGCATACAGGGATCGCGCTCGCGAACGAGCCTGCGCCGCAGTTCGTCGAGTGGATCTGCGGGCTCGAGTCGGTCCGTGCGGACTTGGTACGCTGCCAATTGGAGCAGGCGGTTCCCGGGCAGTTCGCAGACGCCGCGGGTCGGCGCGCCGATCCGCGGCAGATCCGGACGGACCTCTTCCGTGCCGGTACGGCTCACAACGTGACGCGTCTGGTACGCGAGGCGCCGCAGCGCTACGCGGACGAAATCTGGTGGATCCCCCTCTATCGGGCGCCGTCCGACATGGCGCTCGTGCGGGAGCTCGCGCAGTCCGTGATGTGCGGCAGCGACCGCGCGTGCCGGGTCCGCTTCGTCGGTTCCGCCCGTCGTACCGCCGCGGCGAGCTATCCGGATTGAGAGCCGCCGCGGCGTTGCTCTACTGCGCCGCCTTGCAGCCGTCGATTCCTTGCCGCGCGTCCGCGTTGGCGGAGTCGAGCGCGAGCGCCCGGCGGAATGCGGGAATCGCCTCGGCGCAGTTGCCTTGTGCGGCAAGGATCCGGCCGAGCAGCGCGTGCGCCGGGGCAAGCGTGGCGTCCAGCACGATGCTCTTGCGCACGCTTTCGAGCGCCTTCTCGTGGTTGCCGGCCTTCAACATCGCCTCGGCAAGGCGGAGATTGCGGCGAGCGACCACGGCGTTGCCGCCGTCGGTCGTCTTCGGCGGCGCCAGCACGAGCTGCAGCTCGGCCTCCGAAATTTCACCCAGCGCGCGCCGGATGCGCGCGGTGACGATCGCGCACAGGTTCACCGAGCGGTACGGTTCGAACGCGGCGAGCCGGCGATCCCGCCCGACGATGACGACCACCGGATGCAGCACGACGCCGAGCGCGGCGTACAGCGCATCGTCCTGATCGACGAGCACGGGCGTATCGAGGCCCGATTCGCGGACGGCGGCGGCCGCCGCTTCCAGCGACGCCGAGCTCGACACGATGGCGACCCAGCGGACCGAAGGTCGGGCCAGCCTTTTCCGGCAGTCGGCCATTTCCCGCAGGGTTTCGCGCGAATGCTCCTGGTGGGGTCGGAAGAACAGCAGCACGCTCGCGTCGGCGTCGGCGAGCAGGCGCACGCGGTCGCCGGCAAGCGTCGCCATTTCCGGGTCGGGCACCGGTGTCCCGATCTGCGCGCGGGCATTGCCCGCCGGATGAAACGCTGCCGCGGTCGCGACGAGCGCGCCGACCAGCATCCACCGCGTGAGCACGTTGCCTGCCATCACGGCGTCGCCCGGGACGAATACGTCTTCTTCGTGTGGCAGGTCTTGTCGCACGTGCCGCCGTCGGCTGCCTTCGTGAAGTTGATCTTGAGGATCCAGCCCGAGGTCCCGTACGGCACGCCGTCGCGGATGTGGTGCGCCTGCGACGAGGCGTGAACTTCGTGACAGGCGCGGCAGGTGCGGCCTCGGGTGCCCTGCTGAAGGTGCACGTAGTGCAGATTCCGCGCGCCGTCGCGGAAATTCGTCAAGGTCGTCGTCTGCGGCGTCGAATAGGCCTTCTCGTTGTGGCAGCCGAAGCACAGCGCGTAGTTGCGCGCGTCGTACGGCGCATAGAACTCGGCCGGATAGTTGGCCGTGAGCAGGCGGAACTGATCGCTGCCGTGCGCCGCGTGACAACCGCTGCAGTCCTTGTCGGCGACCGGACCGTGCCAGACCTTGTTCGCGTCGAGCCACGCCTTGATGTTCTGCAGCTTCCGGCCGCTCGCATCGAGGCGGCCGTCCCGGTTGTGGCAGTTCACGCACAAATCGAACGGCAGCGCCACGAGCAGGCGCGCGACCGCGCTGCCGTGGGCGTTGTGACAGTTCGAGCACTGCCCGGGCGCGGACATCGCGACATGCCTGACCTTCGCCTTCTGGTCGAGCGCGACGACGTTCGCGTGGCATCCGGCGCAGAGTGCGCGCGGCTCGCCGAGCAGCAGCTTGGGCTGCGCCGCGTTGTGCGGGTTGTGGCAGAGCATGCAGTCCTGGCGCGCCGGCGCGTGCGTGTGGGGGCGATTGAGCACCTGCGCGAATTCGTCGTGGCAGTCGAGGCACAGTCCCGGTGACGCCTTGACCACCGGCCCCGGACGCTTCGGATCCGCGCTTTGATGGCAGAGCTTGCATTCGCCAGCGGCGAAGGGCGCGTGCGTGGACACTGGCGGCGGACTGTCGGGGCGCGGCGCGAGCCGTTGCGGCGCCTGCGCGAGCAGCGCCGGCGAGATCGCCAGGGCGAGCACGACCGCAAGCGCGCCGCGTCCGTGCGGCAACCGCCAACTGCCTGGCATACGGAGCGTCATGGAAGGCACCTCATGGAGTGGATCGTCAAAGGACCGGCTATTCGGCCGGACGGACGTGATCGCCTCGGGCTAGTGACAATGCACGCAGAGCGTCGACTGGCTCATCGTCTTGCGTAGCATCCCGGGTGCGGCGCCCTGGTCGTGCGGTTCGTGGCAGGTTGCGCACTCGACGTACCCGCCGTAGAAGGGCAGATCGTCGATCGGACGCGGCAGGCCGACGATCGCGTAATGCAACCGATGCAGTTCAACGCCCCCAACGCGGCCAGCGTCTGATGGCGGAAGCGCACGCTGATCGGGTGGTCGTTCGACAGATCCGTGCCCAGGCTTGCGGCGCCCGCGACGAACTGGTTGCTCGTGTGGCCGCCGAACGCGCCGATCGTACCGTCATGGCACGACAGGCACAGCTTCGACGGCGCTCTGGGCTGCTCGGGCACCTCCTTGCGCGTCGGGCTGCCGTAGAGCGTGTAGGTCGCCGCGGACAGTTGGTGATTCCACAGCGGACTGCCGGACACCGCCGTGATCGCGTTGTGCGGTGTGTGGCAGAAGATGCAGACCTCGGTGCTTCCCCATCCGCGGCCGGAGAAATCGTGCTTGCTGCCGACGATGCCGGCGCTTGCGAGCCGCGTGCAGCTCAGCGGCGCCGGTGCCGCGAACACGAGTGCGCGCTGCCCGTTCGGCGCTCGCATCGCGCGCTTCGGTCGGGTCATGCGCATGGCGGGAGGCTCCGTTCCTACAGTCGGTGGCAACGCTGGCAGGTGTCCATCGTCGAGCGCGATTCGAAGCGACCGAGCCGGCCGTATTCGCTGCGGTGCGGCTCGTGGCAACTCGTGCAGGAAAACGGCTGGCCCGGCCGCAGCGGGTCCATGACCGGTTGCGCGCGCGTCTCGTTGCCGAGGGGATGACCCTTGCCCGAAAAACCGGCGATTAGATGCGGGCGCCTGGCGACTTCGGCGTGACACGAAAGGCACAACGCCGCCTCCGGCCGCACTAGCAACCCTGCGTGTGCGGACGCATGCGGAGCGTGACACAGCGTGCATTTGTCCGCGGCCACCGGTGCGTGCGTGAACCTGCCGCGGAAGTCGCGTGCCGGGTGGCAGCGCGCGCACAGCGTCGTCACGTCCGCCTTCGGACCCTTGTGCGGCGCCGCGCTCGCGTCGATCCCTGCGTGGCACGTCCGGCAGCCCTTGTGCATCGGCGCGTGAACGAATTCCGCCTTTGCCAGGCCCGCGTGGCATTTCAGGCAATCCGCGTCCTGCGCGAGCGCGGCCGACCACCGGAGCGCGGCGGCAGCGAGCAGCGCGACCGCAAGAGCGAACGATCTGCGGCAGTGGCGCATGCCGGTTTCCTGTCAACGGGTTCGCGAAAGACTCAGTACGACTTCGGGTTGTGGTTCTTGCCGTGGCAAGTAAGGTAGCAGCGCCCGCGATTCGTCCCCGTTTGTTCGAAGCGCAGGATACCGCTCGACGACGGCCTGACGACCGCGGTGTCGAAGTTGATCAGCCGGCTGTTGTTGACGGCGTTACCCTGGGTCGCGCTGACGCCGTGCGGGTCGTGGCAGACGTTGCAGGGCGTGCGTTCGCCAACAATGTGCTTTTTGTGCTCGCGGAACGACTGATCGCCGAGGATGCTGGTGCGGCTGTGGCACTTGTAGCAGAGCGCATAGTTGGTCGCGCTCTCCGACGTGTTGTCGGTGACGACGTACTGCCGCTCGAGCAGGGGCGGGATCGTCGATCCGTGCGGTCCGTTTGGTCCTGTGCCGCCCGCGCCGGCTCCCGCGTTGTTGTTGTGGCAGTCGCTGCACTTCATCGTGCTCGCCGTGGACCACGGCGCAATCAGGCTCGGCACGTTGACACTTCGGCCGACGCCCGCGACCGGGTGATACGAAGGATTCGCCGTGTTGAACTCCAGCCGCGTGTTGGTCTGGGCGATCTGGCGCGTCGTGCGCGGCGGCGGCTTGTTCGTGCTGTCGGCGTGACAGCGGAAGCAGATCTCGTACTCGGCCGTTGCGGGGTCGATCGGTGCGCCGGCGATGGTGATACCGCGCACGCCGGCCAGCGGGCCGGTCGGCGCGCCGGCGCTGGATCCGGCGGCGTGCGGGTTGTGGCAATCGGTGCATTCGGCGTGTCGGGTCGTGACGATCGCGGCTTCCGCCGGATCGTGCGTACCGGTGTACGCGCTCACCGGATGGCGCGACGGTTTGTTGAACTCGGATTGAATGTTCTTCGATGCGACGTTGCCGTTGTGGCACGCGTAGCAGTTGTCCTCCTCGATCGCGTAGTTCAGCAGCCAGCGCCGGCCGCCCGCCGTGTGCGGGCGATGGCAGCTTTCGCAGGCGTTGTCGGCGACCGTCGTCCAGTTCGTGTGCGGCCACGGATTCGTGCCCACGCCGTTCCAGGTCTTGACCGACGTGCGATGCGCACTCTGCGTCCAGTAATTCTTGACATGGCAGGTCTGGCACAGCGCCGAGGCGAGGTTCGGCGCGACGAGGAACTTGCCGTTCGTGTCGTCGTGCGGGTCGTGGCAGGCGCGGCACTGCAGTTGGCCGCCGGCGTCGAGCCGCACCTTGCCGGTCAAGGTCGACGGGTTGACGAGTTCGCCCCGCGTCGACGCGAGCGTGGCGGTGTAGGCGATCGAGACCGGATGGTCGTCCGACAGGTCGGTGCCGAGGCGTCCCGCGCCCGCCGGCATCGTCGTGATGCCGCCCGCCATCGAGATCGGCGTCGTGCGCGTGAGCACTTCGCCGAGCGCGATCGTGCCGTCGTGGCAGCTCAGGCACAGCAGTGACGAGCCAGTCGGCTGTCCGGGACTACTCTTCGTCGTCGAGCTCGTATACGGCGTATACGTACTGCCCGGCAGGCGGCGGTTCCACAGCGCGGCGGCGGGCGACGCGTTATGCGGCGCGTGGCAGAAGAGGCAGATTTCGGTTTCGGTCGCGGCCTTGACGGCCCCGGGACCGGATGCCGACAGGTTGTGCTTCGTTGTCGCGATGCCCGCATCCGCGCTCAACGCATACAGCGATCCCGCCGCGACGATCGTCGCGGCGGCCAGGCGCCTGCGCAGCGCCGCGCCGCTCACGTCGGCCCCCCGATGTAGCGGAAGATCTGCACGCGCCGGTTGAACGAATCAGCGACGTAGATGAGGTTTTCGTCGCCGATGAAGATGCCGGCCGGCAGCCAGAATTCGCCCGGCGCGCGCCCCATGCCGCCGATCGACAGCAGCAGTTGCCCGTCGTCCTTGAAGACCTGCAGCGCCGGCAGCAGCGAATCGACGACGTAGACGTGCCCGTAGCTGTCGGTGGCCACGCCCTTGTGGCGAGCGAGGTCGCCGCTGCCGTCGCCGGGACGGCCAAACTTGCCGAGATACTTCCCGTCATCGTCGAAGATCTGTACGCGGAAGTTCAGCGAGTCGGTGACGTACAGCCGCCCGTGCGCGCTGCGCCAGATCAGCGTCGGATAGTTGAACTCGCCGTCGCCGGTGCCGCGCCGGCCGAAGGTCGCGAGCAACCCCCCATCGCGCGCGAAGACCTTCACCTGGTGCGCCGACGTGTCGACGACGAACAGCTTGCCCGATGCCGCGTCAATCGCGATGCCGGTCGGCTGCGCCAGCTTCGCCTGCAGCGCGACCACCGTGGCGGTCTTCGCGCCCGGCGCGATCGCGAACACCGAACGGCGCGCCGAGTCGGTGACGTAGACCGTGCCGTCCGCGCCGGCTGCGAGCCCGATCACCGACGGCAGCGCACTTCCGTCGGCGGCGCGAATCAAGTCGTGGCGGCCGTCGTTCGGATCGAATCGATGCACGGCCTGCGCGCCCGGATCGGCGACGAAAAGAACCTGCCCGACCGCGACGACCCCCATTGGTCGCACGAGCCTCACTTCGGATGCGCCGAAGACGAGGTCGCCGAGCCGCTGCAACACGCTCTTCCGGATGCCAAGATCTTCGGGTCGGGTCAGCGATCGCACGAAACGGATGCGCGGCGGGTCGGGCGCTTCCGGCCAGACGATCGGCTGTGTGTCGGCGAGGTCCGTCTTGGGAACGCCGACCGGCGAGCAGCCGGCGACAGCCAGCGCCGCCAGTGCTGCCAGAGCGAATGCGAGGGCGCGTCGCATGATCAGAACTCGCGGCGGAACTGCAGGTTGCCGAAGGTGCGCGTCTGCGTCTGGCCGAGCTGTTCGTCGCGCACGCGCGAGACATCCAGCGTCGTCGTCAACTGGCGCACGCGCCAGGTGCCGCGGACGAGACCGCTCGTCCGCGTGCGCGGCAACGGCTGCGCGCGCTCGCGCTCGTGTGTGACCGAGGCGGACAGATCGAAACCCCACGGATGGCGCCACCACGCGAAGGCGTCGTACGCCACCAGGTCCGAATCGCCGGTCAGCGTCTCGCTGTCGACGCGATTGCCCCGCTTCGAGAGTCGCAGCCCGCCGTAGGTCACGCCCGGTATCTCGGTGTGCACGTAGACCTCGTGGCCGGTGCGTACGTACGGCGCGATGGTCTCGCGTCGGTTCTCGCGCTCGACGAAGCCGCCGATGCCTTGCAGCGGGCCGAGTTCGAGCGCGAGATCCATCCGCACTCCGACCAGCGTGCTGTGTACGCTGTTCAGCGGCGCCGTCGGGGTGCCCGACGTCAGGCGGGGCGCCGCGTCGAAATAGCGGAAGTACGCGCTGCCGTAGCGCGGCAGCGTCCAGTTCAGATTGACGGTCTGGTCTAGCTGCGTGTTCGCAAAAGTGCCGCCGGCGTCGTACGTGTAGTCGATCAGCACTTCCTGCCCGTCGAAGATGTTGCTGCCGACCGTGCGCTGGATGCGCGTTTCGATGCCGACGACCGTGGCAACGTAGTCGACGCCTTCCACGTACGTCTGAGTGCGCGCGGTATTGCTGACCGCTATGCTGCCAGCGATCACCCGCGTTCGCGCGAGCGTCACCGGTGTCGTACCGATCAAGGTCACCCGCTCGCCGACGACCTGCACCTGCGCCAGCGCCGCGGTCTGGTCGCGCTGTTCGTAGCGGACCGCGTAGCCGGCCGCGCCGATGCCGAACGAAGTGCGCTTCGTGTACTGCGCCGACGCATCCGCGCCGGCAGACTTCACCGTCAGTTCGGTGGCGCGGCTGTCGTCGGCCCGCACGCCGAAGGACGTGGTGACCTCGGGCGAGGCGGTGTAGGCAACCCCCGCGGCGGCGTTGCGGTTGCGCGCCGTCCGGTCGCCTCTTTCGCTTTCGCCGTACGAGAAGCTGCCGAATCCGTTCAGACTTTGTGACGGCCGCGCCTGCAGCCGGAACAGCGCGCGCGCGTCGCTGACGGTCGGCGCCGCGGCCGGCGCCAGCGAATACGACTGCCGGCTGTACGTCAGCAGGTTCAGGAAGTCGTACTGGCGCCGCTCGCCCCACTGGATGCGCGTGTCGATGCCCGCGTTTTCGCCGTCGGACAGACTGCGCTGCGCCGGCAGGTTCGGGCTGCCGCTGCGCGACTCGAGCTGCGTCACCTGGTAGGTGAACTGCGTGTACGCGCCCGCCCCGAACGCGCGCCCGCCGCGCAGCGTCGCCTGATCCAGACGATCGTCGATCACGCGGTCGATGCTGCTGCCGCTCTGGCGCGAACGCGTCGCGTTCAGGTGCAACGGAATAGGACTCACGGGATCGAGCAGGGAAAGATCCAGGCCGTACAGATCGGACTCCTGATTCAGCACCTGCCCGGGGCTGACGCTGAGCGTCGGGTTCAGATGCTCGTAGTAGAGGCTGCCGCGATAAGGCTTCTCCCGCAGGAAGGAGGCGCGCGCCGTCAGGTTGTACAGGTTCGCGTGCGATTTCGTCTCGACGCCGTCGAGCACCGACGTGCCGCGCTCGAACACGGGACCGGCGCCGAGGTCGAGCAGCAGGAAGTTCGGGTGGTACACGTAGCTGTGCGTCAGCACGAAGATCTCGCCGCGCAGATCGGTCTGTTTCTGCGACGACTGCGCGCCCTCCCGCGCGTTCTCTGCCCCGTCGCTGACGTAGCGGCCGCCGACGTAGCCTTCGACGCCCGTGAGGCGGAACCAGGCGAACTCGTCGTCGGCCCACGCGATCGTGCACATCAGCGCCAGTCCGGCTGCAAACGCCGGAGCGAGTCGATGAACCGCGGGCTCGGCATGGTCCTTGTCCATCGGGACTGCGTCGCCTCGAGCGCGGAGTCACCGCGCATTCGCCCCCGCCGGGGCCGTGGCGTCGGGCGGATACGCGACGCCCTGCATTCGGCCGAAGCCGAACACGTCGACGCGACTCGGCGTCACCTGACTTGCCACGAGCACGACGTACTCAAGATCGAACTCTGGATCGGCGTAGCGCCGGAACGCCGCGACGTTGTCGTAGTCGATGCTGACGGCCGCGGGCAGGCTCAGTCCCGGGAAGTCGCCTTCCGGCTGGCCGAAGGCCATCAGCACGCGTCCGTCGTTCGCGAAGATCTGCACGTTCTGGAAGGCCGAGTCGGAAACGTACAGCCGGCCGGCGCGGTCGATCGCGATGCCCTTGGGCCGCGCGAACGTTCCGGGGGCGTTGCCGGCGGCGCCGTAAGTGCGCACGGCCGCACCGTCCGGCTTGAAGCGCTGGACACGAAAGTTGCCGGTCTCGACGACGTAGACATCGCCGTCCGGCCCGATCGCGATGTTGGTCGGCTGGAACAGTTCACCGGGCTCGGACCCGGCCTTGCCGAACTTGCGCAGCAGCTTGCCCGTTCGCTTGTCCAGTACCTGCACCTGATGATTCTTGATGTCGACGACGAACAGGCGATCGCCGGCGATGGCGATGTCGACGGGGCGGAACTGCTCGGGGGAACCGAAGGCCTGCACGAAGCGATCGTTGCGGTCGAACACGAGGATTTGATCGCGCCCAGTGTCGGTGACGTACTTCGTGCCGTCGCGATCGATCGTGAGGTTGATCGGACGCTTCATCCGGCCGCCGCCGCTGCCGGGAAAGCTGGTCAAGGTCCGCTTCGCGAGATCGAACGCGAGCATTTCCGCTCTGCGCGTATCGATCACGTAGAGCTTGCCCTCGAAGGCGACGACGCCGTACGGCAGCACGAGCCGGACCGCGTTCTTGTCTTCGCCGGCGATGAAGCGGGCGAACCCGCTGTCGAGGTCCTTGAGGTCGCGCGCCGTGGCGAAGCTCGCCAGGTACTGGATCCGCGGCGGCTCGGGAGCCGCCGGATAGAACAGCGGCTTCGGCGCTGCGCGTTCGCCGGTCGGCGGCGCAGCGCAACCCGCGAGCAGCGCCAGCGCGACAAGCGCCGGGCGCAGCAATGTCAGGCGACTTTTCTTGGAGCGAGCAACGGCAGCGCAGGCACACATGGCGAACTCGCCTCGCTTCGCAGATTCGATGACGGAATTCTCATCGACCGCCATCGGCAGGCTCTGACGTTCCGCAAGAGTTGCCGCGCGCGGATGCGGTGCCTGGACAACAAGAGGCCCTCGACCCAGGTCGTTGCGAGCGGAGCCGCGGCTCGGACCCTTGGCAGAGGGCCGCGCGGGGACGGACCGCGCCGGGCCGAGGGTGCAGTCAGGCGCTTTAACCTGTCACTTGTCATGGCAAGTCAGGCATAGGCCGCTAGCGGTGTTGGAGATCTTCAGCAGATCGCCGCCGCTCGTGAACGTGTTGTGCACGTCGTGGCACGACGAGCACTCGACTTTGCCGGCTGACAGCAGTACGCTCGCGATCGTTCCGGCCTTCGTCTGCCCGCCGCTGCCGATGGTCACGGCCGTCGTCGTCGGTTTCAGTGTGCCGTCCGCGGCCACCAGTGTGGCGTCGTAGGTGATGCCGATCGGATGATCGTTGGTGAGGTTCGTGCCGAGCATCGCGCCGCCGGTGACGTAAGTATTTCCGGTCCACGCGCCGTAGCTGTCGATCGCGACGGTTCCGTCATGACAGGACAGGCACAGCTTGGAAGCGCCGCCCGGCTGCGCAACGGCCGCATTCATGCTGGGCGAGCTGTATAAGGTGTAGGTCGCGGTAGACAAGGCATGGTTCCACAGCACGTCGCCGGCGGCGCTCGCGTTGTTGTGCGGGGCGTGGCAGAAGATGCAGATCTCGCCGGTGCCCCATCCCTTGGTGCTGAAGTCGTGCGCCGAGCCGCGGATCTGGCCCGCAAGCACGCCCGGTCCGGCGATGATGAGCCCTGCACCGATCAAGAGCCGACTGATCCACTTCGCTTTCATGACATTTCCTCCTCGGTTGAGAGCGCCTCCTCGATGAACGCGACACCGGTTTGTGATCCGGGCGCTTGAGGAAAACCCGGATGACGATTCGAGGTCACACTAGGGCAGCCGGTTCGGCTCGGTTTTGATGCGCATCAAGCGCGTCAGCGTGCGGCGCCGATACGCGTTAGCGTGCTCGATCCGAACACCTCCGATCGGCACGGGCGAAGTTACATTCGGTGGTCCGACCGTTGCCGCGATCGGACAGTTGCCGCCTGGCTACCACGCACCGCGCGCCGCAGAAAACCGAACTCGTCCTGCTCCAGCTCTTCGAGGCTCGTCTCGATCTCGGCGAGCGCGCTTTCGATCTCGGGCAGCAGCACGTCCTGCAGCGCGCGCACGCGCCTGACGGTCTTGCGGTACTCGGCGTATAGGCGCGCGAGGTTCGTGCAGGACGCGGCGATCCGCACGAGCTGCGCCGCGACGCGCGCATGCGCCGCGCGACACGCTTCGGCTTCCGGCGAGGGCGTGACCGCCGGCGGCGCCGTGCCCGCTTCGCCTTCGAGCGTCGCATCGAGCATCGCCACCCCGAGCAGCGCGCGCCGTTCGACGCGCAGCGCATAGCGGCCCGGCGCGGCCGGATAGACCTGCAGCCCGCCGAGCCCGTGGCGCGCGACTGCGCCTTGCAGCGCCGTGCGCGCCGCCGCCTGCAACGGCGCCAGTTCGCGCACCAGCGCCTGATGCGCGCGCAGTTGGCGAAGCATCTCGCCGGCGAGCAGCAAGCACTTCTCGTCGAGGAACGCATAGCCCTCGCGCATCGCGCGCCGCTCGTCCTGCAATTGGATCGCGAGGCTGCGGGTGGGGGTGAGGTCGGCCATCGCGTCACACGCCGATGAACCCGCCCGCCAGATGCGCTTCGATCTGCGCATCCGACAGCCGCGACAGCTCGCTTCTCGGCAGCGAGCGAAGCAGTGCCCAGCCGACCTCCATGCTCTGCGCGAGCGTGCGCGCCGCGGTCTGGTGCACGAGCTTGCGTTCGAAGTCGGCGCCGAAGGCGAGATAGCGGCGATCGGTCTCGGACAGGCCTTCTTCGCCGACCACGCTCGCCAGCAGCCGCGCCTGCGTGGCGCGCGCGTACGCCGCGTAGAGCTGGCTCGCCAGCGCCGGATGATCGGCGTGCGTGTAGCCGCGGCCGGTTCCGTCCTTCATCAGCCGCGACAGGCTCGGCAGCACGTTGACCGGCGGATACACGCCCGCGCGGTCCAGCTCGCGCGACAGCACGATCTGCCCTTCGGTGATGTAGCCGGACAGATCGGGGATCGGGTGCCCGATGTCGTCGTTCGGCATCGTCAGGATCGGCAACTGCGTCAGCGTGCCCGTCTTCTTTCCGCCTTCGCCGTGCACGCAGCCGGCGCGTTCGTACAAGGTGGCCAGATCCGAATACATGTAGCCGGGAAAGCCCTTGCGACCCGGCACTTCGCCTTTGGCGCCGGCCACTTCGCGCAGCGCCTCGCAGTAGTTCGTGAGATCGGTGACGATCGCCAGCACGTGCTTGTGCTCCTCGAACGCGAGGTATTCGGCGGCGGTCAGCGCGAAGCGCGGCGCGAGCAGCCGCTGCGTCGAGGAGTCGCTCGCGAGGTTGAGGAACAGCGCGCTGCGCTCGAGCGCGCCGGACTGCTCCAGCGACTTGCGGAAGTACTCGGCGGTCGTGTACGGCACGCCGATGCCACAGAACACGATCGCGAAGTCCTCGTGCTCCGCGCCGGGCAACCGCGCGTGGCCGGCGATCTCCACGGCGATGCGGTCGTGCGGCAGCCCGCCGCCGGAGAAGATCGGCAGCTTCTGCCCGCGCACCAGCGAGTTCATCAGGTCGATCGCCGTGATGCCGGTCTCGATGAATGCGCGCGGCGTGGCGCGTGCCACCGGGTTCAACGGCAGTCCGTCGACGCGCAGCCGCTTCTTCACCGCGAGCGGCGGGCCGCCATCGATCACCTTGCCGACGCCGTTGAATACGCGGCCGAGCAGACCGGGCCCCACGCCGAACTCGATCGGCTCGCCCAGGAAGCGCACGACGGTATCCGCCAGCGCCAATCCCGCGCTCGGCTCCAGCAGCTCGATCGTGACGAACTCCTCGTCGAGCGCAGCGACGCGCCCGAGCCGAGGCAGACCGTCGCGGCCGATCACTTCGACCGCTTCCGCCAGCCCCACGTCGAGCGTGCGGCGAAGGAACAGCAAAGGGCCGTCGAGCCTGACGGCCGCGTCGTGGACGGTGACTTTCGGTTGCATGTGATGTCTGTGCTAACCCCTCACCCCAACCCTCTCCCCATGTCTGGGGAGAGGGAGCGAAAAGCCCCCTCTCCCTGCGGGAGAGGGGTCGGGGTGAGGGCGGAAGTGCAACGCGTTTGCGCTGGTGCTCTTACGCGCTCCCATGGGCGGCTTCCTCACTCGAACCCAAACCGGCGAACGCCTGCACGATCTGCTGTTCCAGCGCGGCGAACTTGTGGAGCGCGTCTTCGCCGATCTCCTCGCCCATCCGCTGCAGCGGTCGCAGCACCGGCAGCGCGAAGATCGCCTCGGGCGTGTGGCCGGCGGCCAACGCGCGTTCCGCGAGCTCGATGAAGCGTGCGATCAGCCGCAGCATGCAGGCCTGCCGCTGCGGGCTGCAGGTGCGGTCGATCGGCGAGAACGCCGACTGCCGCAGGAAGGCTTCGTTGGCCAGTTCCGCGCAGGCGAGCACGAGCCGCTGGCGCGCGGGCAGCGCGTCCTTGCCGATGATGCGCGCCATGCGTTCGAGCCGCGCCTGCTCGTCGAGCAGCGTCAGCAGCTTGCGGCGCAGTTCGAGCCATTCGTTCTCGCCGCTGGCGGCGCGCGCGCGCGCGGCGGCGACCTGTGAATACACCGACTGCCACCACACCGCCATGTCGAGCGAGTCTTCCGAATACGACTGCAGCGGATGGACCGCCGGATAGAAGCGCGCCTGCGCGCGGCGGGCGTCGAGCGCCCAGAAGCTGCGCACGTAGCGCTTGGTATGGCTGGTGACCGGCTCGGAGAAGTCGCCCGATGGCGGCGAGATCGACCCGAGCAGCGTCACCGATCCGGTCTCGCCGGCGAGCGTCGTGACCTTCGCCGCGCGCTCGTAGAAGTCGGCGAGCCGGCTCGACAGGTACGTCGGATAGCCGCCCTCGCCCGGTAGCTCGCCGAAGCGGCCCGACACCTCGCGCAGCGCCTCGGCCCAGCGCGAGGTGGAATCCGCCATCAGCGCGACGTGCAGCCCCTGGTCGCGGAAATACTCGGCCACCGTCACGGCCGAGTAGATGCTCGCTTCGCGCGCGGCCACAGGCATGTTCGACGTGTTGGCGATGATCACCGTGCGCTCCATCAGCGGCCGGCCGGTGCGAGGATCCTCGAGCCGCGGAAACTCCTCGAGCACGCCGGCCATCTCGTTGCCGCGTTCGCCGCAGCCGAGGTAGACGATCACGTCGGCGTTGCAGCCCTTGGCGAGCGCTTCCAGAAGGATCGTCTTGCCGGTGCCGAAGCCGCCCGGAATCGCCGCCTTGCCGCCGAGCGCGACCGGGAACAGCGAGTCGAGGATGCGTTGCCCGGTAACGAGCGGCTCGTTCGACGGCAGCCGCGCGCGCACCGGTCGCGGCGTGCGCACCGGCCAGAAGTGGCTCATCGCGATTTCGCGCATCGCGCCGTCCGCAAGCTTCACGGTCGCGAGCGGCGCGTCGTGCGCGTAGTCGCCGCCAGGCGCGATGCGCTCGACCGTGCCCGCGACGTCCGGCGGCGCGAGCGCGCGCAATGCACGGCCGGCCGGCGGGACCACTTGGCCGAACGGCGCGCCGGGGTCGAGCCGGGCGCCGGCGCGCAGCGTCGGCTCGAAGCGGAGCGCGGCCTGCAACGAACCGCCGGCGCCGGGCAGGACATGGCGCGCCCCGCGCCCTTCGGCGTCGGCGAGCGGACGCAGCAGGCCGTCGAAGATGCGGCCGAGAAGGTGCGGCCCGACGACGATGCCGAGCAGTTCGCCCGTGCCTTGGAGTTCGACGCCGGGGCGCAGTCCTGTCGTGTCCTCGTACACCTGCGCGACGATTTCGGGCTCGCCGGCCGCAGTCGTGCCGAGCCGCAGCACTTCGCCGAGCAGCGCGCGCGGTCCGACGCGGATCGCCTCGCGCAGCCGGAACGGTCCGTCCGCCCGCGCGCGCAGCACCGGCCCGCTGATCCAGGTGAGCGTCGCCCGGCTCACGGTTTCTCCATCCGTTCGAGCAACTGCCCCTCGATCGCGGCGCGATCGGCGAGCAGGCCGTCGAGCGTGGCGTCCAGCACGTTGTGTCCCGCCTGCACGCGAAAGCCGGCGGCGATCGCGGCGTCGGATTCGATGCGGGCGTCGCGCACGCCCCGTGCCGCCAGCCAGCGCAGCGCGGCGTCGCGCTCGGACGCCGGCCAGTCCGGCGCGCAGCGGATCGTCCATGCACCGGCGGGCAGCGTCTGCACGGCGCGCGTCAGGTGCGCGGCGACCCAGCGCGAGCGCGAATCCGGCGCACGCCAGCGCGCGGCGAGCGCGGCGCGCAACCGATCCCAAGCCTGCGCGAGCAGCCGCATCGCGTGGCGCTGCGCGGCCAACCGCCGTTCCGTCGCCAGACGCGCCTCGGCGGCGGCGATTTCGGCGGCCGTTCGGCTGCGCTCCTCCGCGATCGCGGTGCGCACGCGCCGCCGCGCTTCCGCCAGCGCGCTGCGCACGATTTCGCGCGCCTGCGCATCGGCGGGCTCGAGCAGCTCGGCACAGCGCCGGCGGCGGAAGTCCTCCACCACCGCGAGCAGGGCCTGTGTGCGCTGTTCGAGGTTCATCGTTCGATGCCGAGCTGCCGGCGCACGCGCTCGGCCGGATCGAAGGGCAGCGGGGCTTCCCCCGGCACGATCGCCACCAGCGGCGCGCCCGCGGCAAGCGCACGCTCGAGTTCGGCGGATTCGAGCTTCGCCGCGACCGCCGGCGAGACGAACACCGCGGCTGCGGTTGCGAGCGCCTGCGCGAACGCGGCGCGCTCTTCGCCCGGCCGTGGTACGAAAGTGCGCACGCCCGCGAGCCGGAAGCCGGCCGCGGCGATCGCATCGCCGACGAAGGCGAGCGCGACGGAGGGCGCCGAAGCGTTCACGCGAGCCGATTCAGGATCAGGATCGAGATGATCACGCCGTAGATCGCGATGCCTTCGGCCAGGCCCACGAAGATGAGCAGGCGGCCGAACAGATCGGGTTTTTCGGCGAGCGCGCCGACGGCGGCGGTGCCGAGTTTGGCGACCGCATAGCCGGCGCCGAGCGACGACATCCCGGTGGCGAGCGCGGCCGACAGCAGTCCCCAGGTCCATGCATCGGGTGGCAGCCCCGCCGCAGTCGCTGCCTGTGCGACCGCGGGCGCGGGAAAGACGAGCAGTGCCGTGCCGCCGGCGGCCAGCAGGGCAGCGACGACGGTCAGCACGAGCGCGAGCTTCGACAGGTTGCGCGGGTCGGACATGGTTTCTTCTCCTACTGCGTGGCGATGGTGACGGGCGGGGGCGCGAGCGGGCGGAACTCGCGCCCCTCCGCGCTGAAGAAGCGGGTGAAGAATTCGAACAGCACCAGCCGTGTGGTCTGGATCGACACGACGAGCCCCTCGATCGCGAGGATCAGCGCGTTGCCGAGCACGAGCACGACCGACCGCACGGCGACATTGTCCGACGCCGCGGCGAGCGCGACCACGGCCGATGCCAGCCCCGCGTGCGCGAGCGCAAAGGCGCCGACGCGCGCGAACGACAGCGTGTTGATCAGGATCTGCAACGTGCGCTCGGCGAGTTCGCCGAGCTCCACGAGCGCCGACTTGATCCGGCGGCCGTGCAACGCGGCGGCGGCGACCGACCAGACCGCGCCGGCCGCCGCGAGCGCCCAGCCGACCGGATGCAGCACGCCGGCGAGCACGCCGACGTACACGGCGAGCACCGGCAGATCCGTGCGCACCCATCGCGCAGTCGCACCCTGCCGGACCGCTTCGGCCAGACCGAGCAGCAACCCGAGTGCGAGCAGCACCGCGCCGCCGGCGATCGGCACCAGCAGCACCGGCAAGGGTTCCTCCAGTGGCAACAACCACAGCGGCTCGATCACGTGTTCCAGAGAAAACACCGACCCGAACACGAAACCGAACGCCGTCGCGGCGATGCCGCCCGGCATCAGCAGCCGCAGCACCGGGAGCAGGTTGCGCAGCGCGTAGCCGACGGCGACGAGCACGAGGCCCTGGCCGACGTCGCCGAACATGTAGCCGAACATCAGCGGCACGACGAACGCGAGCAGCACGCTCGGATCGGTACCGGTGGCCGCCGGCATGCCGACGAGCTTCGTGAACACTTCGAACGGACGCGCCCACCACGGATTGCGCAGCACCAGCGGTGGGCGCGCGCCGCGCGGCGGCGGCGGGAACGTTACGATCGCCCGCGCCCCGCCGGCTTCGATCGCGGCGATCACGCGCGCCCGATCGATCGTCCAACCGGTGATCCGCGCGAAGATCCGGCCGCGCGCCGGATCGCCGAGCGCGATCGCGCCGCCGTGCTCGAAGCACCAGGTCGCGCGCGCGATGTCGCCGAGCGCGCGCGGCACGTCGTGCTGCGCCGACAGCGCGTCGATGCGCGCGCGCAGCTTCCCCGCGGTGGCCCCTTCCTGCGCACGCCGCTGCCGGACGCGCGCGAGATTGGCTGCGGCGGTGGGCTGCAGCCAGTCCGGGAAACGCGCGCGCCGGCCGTTGGCTTCGGCCACCGCGCGCGCCATCGCTTCGATCGATTCCGGCGGGCCGACCACGAGCAGCAGCCGTTCGGGCGGCACGTCGGCGGCTCGCATCAGCACGTCTTCCGGCACTTCGATGTCCACGCCGGCCGGCAGCGCGAACAGGCTGGCGATCACGCCGTTTCTCGCCTGTGCGAGCGCGGCGAAGTCGATGCGGCTCGCGGCCAGTTCGCGCAGCGCGGCTTCGGCGAGCGCCAGCTCGGCCAGGCGCGCCTCGCAGCGCTGCAAGGCGCCGATCGACTCCTCGGCGGCGGCCGCCCATGCGCGCAGCGCGGCAAGCGCGGCGGCCATCGCGTCGGCCGGCGCGCGTCGCTCGGCCGCAAGCTGCGTGGCCGCCGGCGGCCAGTACGGGCGATAGCGCTGGGCGAGCGCGTGGTACGCCTTCAGCAACTCGCTCATCGCGGCGGCGGCACGGGCTTCCGGCGCGCCGTGCCATTCGATCTCGACGCAGCCGGCGGCGGCCAGCGCTTCGAGCGCGATGAATGCGTCGTCGCGCGCAACGACGATCTCGAACCAGCGCGCGGGCTCCGGGCGGATCATGACGTCGGCGCTGCGGCCGCGCGGAACGCGGCGCGCACGAGGATCTCGCCGCGCAGCCGCTCGAGGTCGAGCGCGACGAGCGTCAGATACGCGAACAGCGCGGCCGGCTGCGCGGCCGAGCGGTGCAGCAACGCGGCGACATCGGCCGCCAGCGTCTGCCGCGCGGCCGGCGCGTCGTCCACCGCCAGCGTGCCGAAGCGCGCGACGTGCTCCGCGACGCGAGCGACCAGCCGTTCGAGGCCGGCGCGCGCTTCGGCATCGCACGCCGGCCAGCGCGCGCGCCATTCGCGCTCCCACGCGCGCAGCGCGGCGTGCAACCGCGCGCGCTGCCACGCGGCGGCGTTGAGCCGGCGCGGCGGCGGCTCGGCGGTTTCGACCGCGAGCGCAAGCGGCGCCAGCGGCCCCGCCGCAAGCCGTGCGAGCCGCTCGCCGCGTTGTTCGTGCGCGTACGCGGCGAGCGCGGGATCGGCGCCCATCCACGGCGCCGGCGGCTCGTCGCCGACAAGATGCACGAGCGCCGACAGATCGACCAAGTGCGCGGTCCAGCGCAACGCGGGGCGCCAGGCGTCGGGCGCCCAGCGCGCGACCTCGTCGACGCGCGTGCGCCAGTGCTGGCGGAAGGCGAGTTCGAGATCGGCGAGCGGCGCCGGCCAGGTGACGCCGCTGACATACGCCGCCCCGGCCGAGCCGCGCACCGCATCGAGCGCGGCGCCGACGGTGCGCGCGCTGCGAAGCTGCGTCCATAGCCGCTCGTCGGGGCGCTGCGCGAGCCGCGCCGAAGCGCGCGCGTACGCGTATTCGATCGGGAAGCCGGCGATCACGGCGCGCCTCCCGGGGCGCCGTGCGCGCCGCCGGCGAGCGCATCGGCCAGCGCGTCGATCGCCGCTTGCAGGCGTTGCAGATCGGCGGCGCCGACGTCGGTGCCGCGGTCGAGCGCGCGCCGTTCGCGTTCGAGGGCGGCCAAACGCACTTCGAGCCGCGCTGCGCAGATGCGCCGCACGCGCGCGGTGCGTTGCGCCGCGCGTTCGGCGATCGCGTGCGCGCGCTCGCGCGCCTGCTGCACGCGGGACTGCGCCTGCGCGGCGCAGTCCTCGACAGCCGCGCCCGCGGCGCGTTCGGCTTCGAGCACGCTGGCGATGGCGGCTTCGACGGTGGCCGCATCGGACCAGCGCGCGTCTGCGGTCGTGCTTGCCGGCATCGCCTCTCGTCTCGCGCCGATGCATCGATCGGACAGCGGCATGTTGCGCCCCGACCCGGTGCAGCGGTTGACCGCTGTCAACAACAGCGGCGGCGCGCCGCGCCGGCCGACGCGCCGCGGCGCACCGAAGCCCGATGCGAGCATGCGTTACGGGAGGTGTTACACGCGTTGCGGGGCAACCGCGAGCTGCGCACCGCAGCGACGCGACCGTGATCCAGATCAAGCTTGGGTCCCGAGTCGGCGCGGACACTATGTTCGCGGAAAAGGCAAGGGGTACGGTGAGGTGCATCACAGACCGAACCTGCCGTGACCGAAGAGGGGGTTTGGTTTCCTATGCATCGTCGTCTGACCGCCGCGTTGATGAGCGCGAGCGCGCTGGCGCTATCGCTCGTCTTCACTGCACCGGCGCTTGCGCAAGCGAAGTCGGCGGAAACGCCGGTTTGCGCCAAGTGTCACGAGGAATCGCACACGTCTATCGCGCTGACCGCTCACGGGGCGCGCAACGACGCGAGCGGGCGGCTGTGCCAGGCCTGCCACGGCGACGCGACCGAGCACCTGAAGGACCCGACCCAGGTCGGCATGCCGAACCGCTTCGCCAAGAAGCTGCCCGGCGACGACAAGAGCCGGATCTGCCTGGCCTGCCACGACGGCCACCGCCAGCTCGCGTTCTGGGATTCGGGCAAGCACCGCAAGAACGACGTCGCCTGCAACGACTGCCACAACATCCACGGGAAACCGGGCAACCCGTCGGTCAGCCCCTTCGTGACGACGCAGCGCACGCTGCAGTACGAGACCTGCAACACCTGCCACAAGAACATCCGTTCGCAGATCAACAAGACCTCGCACCACCCGATCGTCGAGGGCAAGGTCGCCTGCTCGGACTGCCACAACCCGCACGGTGCGCTCAGCCACGCGATGGTGAAGAACGAGTCGGTCAACCAGCTCTGCATCGAATGCCACGGCGACAAGCGCGGCCCGTTCATCTGGGAACACGCGCCGGTCGAGGAGAACTGCCTGTCCTGCCACAACGCGCACGGCTCGAACCACGCGAAGCTGCTGAACGAGAAGGTGCCGAACCTGTGCCAGGACTGCCACGACTGGTCGCGCCATCCGGGCACGTTCTACGGCGGGAACAACAGCTTCGCGCCGGGCACGCAGAACACCCGCTTCCTCGCCCGTTCGTGCATCAACTGCCACCAGACGATCCACGGCAGCAACGCGCCGGGCAACCGCGGCAAGTTCTTCACGCGATGAGGAGGCGAACATGACACGCAAACTGATTTCGGTCCTGATCGCGAACCTGTTCGTCGCCGCGCCCGCGTTCGCGCAGGACTTCCAGCTCGGCGGCGTTGTCGGCGTCGGAGGGCTGTACGTCGACGACGACGCGATCGACGCGGCCAAGCTCAACGAGTACCGAGACCTCACCAACGGCGTGCTGTCGGTGATCGACCTCAAGGGCCGCAGCCGCAACTACTACCTGGACGTGTACGGCGAGAACCTCGCGCGAGACGACATGTTCATCGACGTGCGCGGCGGCGGCTACGGCCTGTTCAAGTACCAGCTCTACAGCGACAGCCTGCGCCACAACTTCACGTTCGGCGCGCGTTCGCCGTACGCCGGCATCGGCACGGCGCTGCAGACGATCGACACGTCCGCCGGCGCGGTCGCCACGGCCGGCAACCCCGCGCTGTGGTCGAGCTACGACCTCGAATACAAGCGCCGCAAGGACGGCGGCGCGCTCGAGTTCTCGTTCAACTCGCCGTGGTACGTGCGCGTCGACGCCAACCAGATCGTCTTCGACGGCAACAAGCTGCAGGCCTACGCCAAGGGCACCAGCCCGGTCAACGGCTTCGTCGACTTCGCGATTCCCGTGGACTACACGACGAAGAGCCTGTCGCTCGAGGGCGGCTACGCGAGCAAGCGGCTGCAGGTGTCGCTGAACTCCCTGTCGAGCAAGTTCGAGAACGACAACCCGGTGCTGCGCTGGAGCAACAACTTCTTCGGCGGGCTCGACGCTTCGCCGCTGGCGCCCGACAACGACTACAAGCGCTGGAGCGCGAACGCGATCCTCAAGCAGCTTCCGCTGGGCTCGGCGCTGGCGGTGCGCTACACGACCAGCACGGCCGAAAACGATGTCGCGATCCTGCCGACGATGCTGTCGACCGGCGGCACCAATCCGACGAGCAATCCGACCAGTGCGGTGTTCCGCGGCGACATCAAGTACGACACGTATTCGATCTCGCTCACGTCGAACCCGACCCGGCAGATCGACACGCGGCTGTACCTGAACCACTTCGAGAAGAAAAACGAGTCGAGCAAGGTCGATTTCCTCGCGCTTCCCGCCCGCTTCGGCTGCGGCGACAACCCGCAGGCGGGTCCGCCGGCGGTGTCCGACTGCGATACCGAGCTGTTCAGCTACGAGAAGAAGAATTACGGCGTCGAGGCGGGCTTCCGGCTGAACCCGCAGAACAAGTTCAACGCCGGCTTCGACTACTCCGACCTCGAGCGGCACCGCAAGGACTCGACCGAAACCGAGGAGAAGAAGTACTCGCTCGAGTGGAAGAACAGCTCGCTCGATCTGATGAGCGCGCGCGTCAAGTACCAGTTCACCGAGCGCCGCTCGAACTTCGTCGGCGGCAATCTCGGCGCCAACGCCAACGACCCGCTGTTCCTGCAGCGCTTCGTCGCGCGCTACGACGTGTCGAACCTCGACCAGGATCTGGTCAAGCTGGCGCTGGACTTCGCGCCGTCGCCGACCGTCGACTTCGGCATCGAGCTGAACCTGAAGAAGAACGAGTACAAGGACACGGTGCTCGGCCGCACCAAGGACGACCGCCAGGAGCTGTATCTGACGGCGGCCTTCGGCGACCGCGACGTGTTCCGCGTGCTGGCCTTCGCCGACTACGAGGTGATCAAGTACGACTCGGTCCACCGCACGATCAACGCGGGCGCCTGCCCGGGGACCTCGCCGAACTGCTTCGACCCGTTCCAGCCGGCGACGACCACCGCGTTCAACTGGTCGGCGCGCAACAAGGACAAGAACTCGTCGTTCGGTCTGGGCTTCGACTGGCCGGTGCGCGAGCAGTGGATGGTCAAGGGCTCGCTGTTGTGGGGCCGCAGCGAAGGCGACGTCGCGGTGACCGCGCAGACGCTGCCGAGCGGCGCGCCCGCGGCCACGCTGGTGCCGATCACGAACTACGGCAACAACGAGAAGTGGGCCTTCAACCTCAAGGGCATCTACCGCCTGAACCGCAACTGGGAGCTGACCGGCGGCTACTCGTACGAGGAGCTGAAATTCAACGACGTGCAGTTCAACGGCTACACCTACGTCGTTCCGGTCACGCCGATCAACACGGCGACGAGCTACCTGTCGGGCTGGTACGCGAACCCGAGCTACCAGGCGAACATCGTGTACCTGATCGCCAAATACAAGTTCTGAAGAAACTGTTCGAAGCGACTCGGGCCGCGCCGCTGGCGCGGCCTTTTTTGTTGTTCGCCCCGACGCGGCAGCCGCGCACTTGTGGCGGCCGGCGCGCTCGCTTACCCTTCGCGCCTTTGGCTGACGCCGCCGGCGGCGTTTGCGGCGATTCTCTCCCAGGCTGATGCTCGAAGCGATCGATCTGGAGTGCATACGCGGCGAGCGGCTGCTGTTCCGCGGTCTGTCGTTTCGCGTCGACGCCGGCACCTGCATGCACATCGCCGGCGAAAACGGGGCCGGCAAGACGAGCCTGCTGCGCATCCTGTGCGGGCTGATGACGCCAGCGCACGGCGAGGTCCGCTGGCGCGGCGAAAACGTGCGCAGGCTGCGCGAGGAGTACTGGCAGGCGCTCGCCTACGTCGGCCACGCCAACGGCGTCAAGGACGATCTTTCGGCGGCGGAGAACGTGCACTACGCGGCGGCGATCGCCGGCCGCAGCGCATCGCTCGGGCGCGCGCGCGAGGCGCTGGCGGCGCTTGGGCTCGCCGGCTTCGAGGATTCGCTCGCGCGCTCGCTGTCGCAGGGGCAGAAGCGGCGCGTGGCACTGGCGCGGCTGTTCCTTGCCGACGCCGCGCCGCTGTGGATCCTCGACGAGCCGTTCACCGCGCTCGACGTGCGCGGCGTGGCGGTGCTGACGAAGCTCATCGCCGCGCAGCTTGCGCGCGGCGGCTGCGTCGTGCTGACGACGCACCAGGAGGTGCCGCTGCCGGGCCACGTGATGCGACTCGATCTGCGCGTGGCGGAGCCGGCCGCATGATGCGGACGATCGCCACCGTCGTGCGGCGCGACCTGCTGCTCGCGTTTCGCCAGCGCGCCGACGTCGCCAACACGCTGCTGTTTTTCGTCGTCGTCGTGGCGATGGTGCCGCTCGGCGTCGGCCCCGAGCTGAACACGCTGCGCACCATCGCCCCCGGCATCGTCTGGGTCGCCGCGCTGCTGGCGGCGATTCTTTCGCTGAACCGTCTGTTCGCCAACGACTATGCCGACGGCACGCTGGAGCAGATGCTGCTCACGGGGGAACCCCTGCCGGTGATCGTGCTGGCCAAGGCCGCCGCGCACTGGCTGGTCACCGGACTGCCGATCACGGGCATGGCGGTGCTGCTGGCGGTGATGTTCGATCTGGACGCCGGCGCGACGGCAATCCTGGTCGCGTCGCTCGCGCTCGGCACACCCGCGCTGTCGCTGATCGGCGCGGTCGGCGCGGCGCTGACGCTCGGCTTGCGCGGCGGCGGGGTGCTGATCACGCTGCTCGTGCTGCCGCTGTACGTCCCGGTGCTGATCTTTGGTGCCGGGGCGGTCGAGACGGCCGCTGGCGGGCTGTCGCCGCAGGGCCATCTGCTGCTGCTCGGCGCGATGTCCCTCGGCGCGACCGTACTCGCACCGTGGGCAATCGCGGCGGCGCTGCGGATCGCTTTGGAATAATCCGCCGTTTCGCTCGACAACGAGCCGGGCTGGCCGCTACGTTCTTTCGGCCTAACCCGCGGCTTCTGGGAACCTCCTTATTCAGGTATTGTCACAGGCTCGGTTACGAAAGCGGGCGCCGGTTTGCGGCAAGACAAGCGTTGCCGGGATCCGGTCCGTAGACTGCGCTCCGATCATGTCTTCCACCGCCACTGCCGGCTCCGGCTTCAACCTGTTCCGCTTCGCGGCGCCGCACGTGTTCTATCCGCTCGCCGGGCGGATGGTGCCGTGGTTCGCGGCGCTGGCGGTCGTGCTGACCGTCGCGGGACTGTATGTCGGCTTCTTCGTCGCGCCGACCGATTTCCAGCAGGGCGAGAGCTACCGCATCATCTTCATCCACGTGCCGTCTTCGTGGATGGCGATGTTCCTTTACGTCGTGATGGCGTTCTGGGCGGGCGTGGGCCTCGCGTTCAACACGCGGCTGTCGGCGATGATGGCGAGCGCGATCGCGCCCACCGGCGCGCTGATGGCGTTCATCGCGCTGTGGACCGGCGCGCTGTGGGGGCGGCCGACCTGGGGCGCGTACTGGGTGTGGGACGCGCGGCTGACCTCCACGCTGATCCTGCTGTTCCTGTACTTGGGCTTCATCGCGCTGCAGGCGGCGATCGACGATCCACGCCGCGCCGACAAGGCGGCCGCAGTGCTCGCGCTGGTCGGCGTGGTCAACGTACCGATCATCTATTTCTCGGTGCAATGGTGGAACACGCTGCACCAGGGCGCGTCGATCAAGCCCGGCGGAACCACGATGGCAGCGACCATGCTGACCGGGATGCTGCTGATGGTGTTCGCTTTCTGGATGTACGCGATCGCCGCGGTGCTGGTCCGGGTCCGCGCGATCCTGCTCGAGCGCGAACGACGCGCTGCCTGGGTGCAGGAGCTGGCCGCGCGCCGGCGTTAGGAGCATGACGAATGCAGTGGGGCAGCCTCGAGAACTTTCTCCACATGGGCGGTTACGCCTGGTACGTATGGGGTTCGTACGGCGTGACCGTGGTCGCGCTGGCGCTTGAAATCTGGTCGTTGCGCGCGCGCAAGCGGCGCGCCATGCAGGAGGCGGTGCGCGCCGCGCGTACCGCGAAAGGAAGTTCGTCGTGAAACCGCGTCACAAGAGACTCGCACTGATCGTCGGCGGCGTGGCCGTGCTCGGCGTGGCCGTCGCGCTGATCCTGTCGGCGTTCCAGCAGAACCTGGTGTTCTTCTTCTCCCCGTCGGACGTCGCCGCGCAGAAGGCGCCGCAGGCCAAGCCCTTCCGCATCGGCGGGCTGGTCGAGGAGGGCAGCGTCAAGCGCGAAGGCGTGATGGTGAGTTTCCGCGTCACCGACACCGCGCACGCGATCCCGGTCGTCTACAAAGGCATCCTGCCGGACCTGTTCAGGGAGGGCAAAGGGGTCGTCGCGCAAGGCAAGCTCGGCCCCGACGGCGTCTTCCAGGCCTCCGAAGTCCTCGCCAAGCACGACGAAAATTACATGCCGCCGGAAGCGGGGCGCGCGCTGGAACAGGCGAAGAAGGCGCAGAGATCCGTGCAGGCGAACCAATGACATGCGGGCGGCATGGAGTTTGGGCGGAGGCTCGCGTGAGCAAGCGAACGTCAAGCGAGCGAACGCGAGCGGCCGGAACCAAAATTACATGCCGCCGCAGGCCGCGCATGCGGTCGAGCAGGCGCACAAGGCGCGGAAGACCGTGCGCACGGATTGACGCTCGCGCAGGTTGTTCACGAACACGGGAGACACGAAGGACAAGTTCTTTGAGGTTCGCTTTTTTCGGTGTTCTCCGTGTCTCCGTGGTGAACCCATTCACCTTCGAAGGCTGTGATGTAACCACCGAGACACAGAGCACACAGAGAAGGACGGGGTCTCGGCTTTGCGTTCCCCACGCCGACTCCACCAGTGGAGCCGCACCAACGATCGGACGAAACAGATGATTCCCGAGATCGGACACTTCGCGTTGATCCTTGCACTGCTGCTGGCGCTGGTGCAGGGGACGCTGCCGCTTGCCGGCGCGCACAGGGGCGTGCGCGAATGGATGGCGGTCGCGCGTCCGGCCGCGCGCGGCCAGTTCGTCTTCGTGCTGACCGCATGGCTGTGTCTCGTGTGGTCGTTCATGAACGACGACTTCACGGTCGTGAACGTGGCCACCAACTCGAACACGCTGCTGCCGCTGCAGTACAAGATCGCCGCGTCCTGGGGTTCGCACGAAGGTTCGCTGCTGCTGTGGGTGCTGATGCTGACGGGCTGGGGTGTCGCGGTCAGCGCGTTCAGCCGGCATCTGACCGAAGAGATGGCCGCGCGCGTGCTCGGCGTGATGGGACTCGTCGGCGCGGGCTTCCTGCTGTTCATGCTGCTGACCTCGAATCCGTTCGACCGGCTATTCCCCGCCGCGCAGGAAGGCCGCGATCTGAACCCGCTGCTGCAGGATCCCGGCATGGTGTTCCACCCGCCGCTGCTGTACATGGGTTACGTGGGCTTTTCGGTCGCGTTCGCGTTCGCGATCGCCGCGCTGCTCGGCGGCAAGCTCGACGCCGCGTGGGCGCGCTGGTCGCGGCCGTGGACGACGGTCGCGTGGTGCTTCCTCACGCTCGGCATCGCGCTCGGTTCGTGGTGGGCGTACTACGAGCTGGGCTGGGGCGGCTGGTGGTTCTGGGATCCGGTGGAGAACGCCTCGCTCATGCCGTGGCTGATCGGCACCGCGCTGATCCATTCGCTGGCGGTGACGGAAAAGCGCGGCACCTTCAAGGCATGGACCGTGCTGCTGGCGATCTTCGCGTTCTCGCTGTCGCTGCTCGGCACCTTTCTCGTGCGCTCGGGGGTGCTGACCAGCGTGCACGCCTTCGCGACCGATCCGCGGCGCGGTGTGTTCATCCTGATCTTCCTCGTGCTGGTGATCGGCTCGTCGCTGGCGCTGTTCGCGCTGCGCGCACCCAAGGTGGGACTGGGCGGGCGGTTCGATGCGGTATCGCGCGAGTCGATGCTGCTCGCCAACAACGTGCTGCTCGCGGTCGCGTGCGGCGCGGTGCTCCTCGGCACGCTGTATCCGATGTTTCTCGACGCGCTCGGGCTGGGCAAGATCTCCGTCGGCCCGCCGTATTTCGACACGGTGTTCGTGCCGATCATGGCGCCGCTCGTGTTCCTGATGGGCGTGGGGCCGATCGCGCGCTGGAAGCAGGCGCCACTGCCCGACCTGTGGGTGCGGCTGCGCTGGGCGTTGATGGTGTCGCTCGTGCTCGGGCTCGTGCTGCCCTTCCTCGGCAAGCTGGAAGACGGGCTGCCGTGGTCGCCGATGTCCGCGTTCGGTTACTGGCTCGCGGTCTGGGTGGCGCTGGCGACCGTCGAAGCCGTCCGCTACCAGATCCGCCACCAGCAGGGCTCGGTGCTTGCACGTCTGGCGCAGCAGCCGCGCGGCTGGTGGGGCATGGTGCTCGCGCACCTGGGCATCGCGGTGTTCATCGTCGGCGTGACGTCGGTGCGCAGCTTCCAGGTCGAGCGCGACGTGAAAATGGCGCCGGGCGACACCGTCGCGGTGCACGGCTACACGTTCCGCTTCGACGGCGTGGGCGAACGCGCCGGGCCGAACTACAGCGCGGCGCGCGGCACGGTTACGCTGCTGAAGAACGACAGGCCGATCGACGTGCTGCATCCGGAGAAGCGCATCTACTTCGCGCAGTCGCAGATGCCGATGACCGAGGCGTCGATCCGCACGGGCATCACCGGCGACGTCTACGTCTCGCTCGGCGAACCGGTCGGCAACGACGGAAGCTGGACCGTGCGCGTGTACTACAAGCCTTTCGTCACGTGGATCTGGGGCGGGTGCGTGCTGATGGCGCTCGGAGGCTTCGTCGCAATGTCCGACCGCCGCTACCGCGCGCTGGCGCGCCGCGACGAACTCGCCGCGGGACTCAAGCCCGCGGCGGCGTGATGCGGTCCGAAGATTGATTCAACCACAAGACACGGAGGACAGCGGGAAGAGCTGCGGGTTTCTCCGTGCCTCTGTGCCTCCGTGGTGAATTCATCGGCCTTCATAGGAGTCGGATTCGGCCACGGAGGACATTTTGGGGTTCTCGGTATCCTCGGCCTCACGGCGTCTCGGTGGTGTAGCCCGACGATGAAACGAATCGCCCTGTTCCTGCTGCCGCTCGTCGCGTTCGCCGTGCTGGCGGCGTTCCTGCTGCGCGGGCTGTGGCTGAACCCGCGCGAAGTGCCTTCGCCGCTGATCGGCAAGCCGGCGCCGGTGTTCGAGCGGCCGCAGCTCGCCGCGCCCGACTCGCTGTTCGCCAGCAAGGACATGGCCGGGCAGGTGTGGATCTTCAACGTCTGGGCCTCGTGGTGCACGCCGTGCCGGCAGGAGCACCCGCTGTGGAACGAGGTCGCGGCCAAGAAACTCGTGCCGATCGTCGGCATGAACTACAAGGACCAGCCCGAGGCCGCACGGCGCTGGCTCGCCGAGCTGGGCGATCCTTATCTGGTGAACGTCGTCGACCGCGACGGCCGGCTCGGCATCGACTTCGGCGTCTACGGCGTGCCCGAGACCTTCGTCATCGACAAGCAGGGCGTGATCCGACACAAACACATCGGCCCGATCACGGCGGAAGCGCTCGAAAAGAAAATCCTGCCGCTCGTTCGCGAACTGCAGCAGAAATCATGAAACGATTCGCCGCCTTGCTCGCGTGGTCGTTCGCGCTCGCTTGCGGTGCCGCGTTCGCCAACACCGCGGTGCCGACCGAAAACGATCCGGTCGCGTCCAAACGCGAGCACGATCTCGCCTCCAAGCTGCGCTGCCTCGTGTGTCAGAACCAGTCGATCGCCGAATCGAACGCGGAGCTGGCGGTCGACCTGCGCCGCCAGGTGCGCGAGCAGATCGCCGCCGGCCGCTCGGACGCCGAGATCATCGACTTCATGACCTCGCGCTACGGCGACTTCGTGCTGTACCGGCCGCCGTTCAAGGCGACGACCGCGCTGTTGTGGACCGGGCCGGCCGTGCTGCTGGCGATCGGCCTGTTCGTGCTGGTACGCGTCGTGCGCGCCCGGCGCGACGCCGTCGTCGAGGCACCGCTCACACCCGAGGAGCGCGCGCGCGCCGAGCAGTTGCTCGGCGCCGGCGGCGGCAAGGGCGCAGGAAACGCGCACCCCAAGGGATAGACAGCGCTGCCCGGGCGTGGGCGCGCCGGGCGGACAGAACACGCATCGGATCGAGATCGAGTGACCGCTTTTCTTCTCATCGCGGCGATCCTGATCGCCGTCGCGCTTGCGTGGCTGCTGCCGCCGCTGTTGCGGCGCGACCGCGGAACGCTGCAGGTCGAGCGTGCGGCCGCCAACCTCGGCATCCTCAAGGACCAGCTTGCCGAACTTGAGGCCGAGCGCGCGCGCGGCGCGGTGTCGGCCGAGCAGTACGCGGAAACCAAGGCGGAACTGGAGCGACGCGTACTCGACGAAGTCGCTGCGGAAAGCGCTGCAGCGCCGGCCGTGCCGCCCCGCAGCGGCCGCGCGACCGCGCTCGCGCTCGCGCTCGTCGTGCCGGTCGCCGCGGCGCTGATCTACTGGCAGCGCGGCGATCTCGCGGCGTTCGACCCGGCGCTGCAGCAGGCGATGGGCGAAGGCTCGCCGCACCAGATGGCGCCGGGCGATGTCGAGAAGATCGCCGAGAAGCTCGCCGAGCGGCTCAAACAGGAGCCCGACAACGCCAACGGTTGGCTCACGCTCGCGCGCACCTACTACGTTTTGCGGCGTTTCCCGGAAGCGGTGCAGGCGTACGAGCAGCTCATCAAGCTCGTGCCCGACGACGCCAACGTGCTCGCCGACTACGCCGACGCACTCGCGATGGCGCGCGGCCGCAGGATCGCGGGCGAACCGCTCGCGCTGGTGAAAAGGGCGCTCGCGCTCGATCCGAACCAGTGGAAGGCGCTCGCGATGGCGGGCACCGAAGCATTCGACCGCAAGGACTACAAGACGGCGGTCGAATACTGGGAACGCCTGCGCAACGCCGTGCCGGCGGAGTCGGAGATCGCCAAGTCGATCGCCAACAGCATCAATGAGGCGCGCGAGTTGGGCGGCCTGAAGCCGGCGCCCGTGGCCGCCGCGCCGCAGCCGGCCGCGAAGTCGCCGTCGGCCACGCCGGCCGCGGGCAGCGTGGCGGGCACGGTGGATCTCGCGCCCGCGCTGAAAGCGAAGGTGCAGCCCGATGACGTCGTTTACATCTTCGCACGCGCGGCCGAAGGCCCGCGCATGCCGCTGGCGATCGTGAAGGTGCAGGTCAAGGATTTGCCGGTGAATTTCGTGCTCGACGACGCGATGGCGATGTCGCCGAACTTCAAGCTGTCGGGCTTCGCGGAAGTCGTCGTCGGCGCACGCGTATCCAAGTCGGGCGCGGCCAATCCGCGCAGCGGCGACCTCGAAGGGCTGTCGAAGCCCGTCAAGGTCGGCGCGCGCGGCGTCTCGGTGACGATCGACAACGTCGTGCCGTAACGGTCCATGTAACGACCCGGGAGAGAACCCGCGGGTCGACTCGAGCCCTACCTCCAAAGAGGCAAACGGGAGTCGATCGCCGTTGACTTGAGTCAAGCGGCGGCATCCCGATTGCAGGAAATTGGCTGTCGTCGCGCGAGCCGCGCGACGGTCATCACCGCGAACAACGACCGATGGAGGAGGGGCATGAAACTGTCCCGTTTGACCGAACTGTTTCTGCGCACCGCGACTGCCATCGCTGCGCTGGTTTTCGTGAGCTTCGCCGCCGAACCCGTGCTGGCGCAGGCGAAAAGCGCCGAGGCGAAAAAGGCGGGCTTCGACAAAGGGCCGTGCCTCACCTGTCACGCGCCGATCAAGGCTTTCCACGACGAAGGCAAGCATCGGGGGGTGGCCTGCAGCGCCTGCCACAGCGGGCTCGACAAGCATCTGGCCGACGTCAAGGCGCGGCCGGTCACCAACATGGATCCGGCCGCCTGCGGCGCGTGCCACAAGCTGCAGTTCGACAGCCAGTTCACGATGAACTACGAGAAGCCCGCGCGCAAGGAGAAGTCGCTCGCGACCGGGCCTTCGCCGAATCCTTCGTGGGACAAGCTGATGGCGCCGCACGGCTTCACGCGCGAGCACAACGAGGCGCGCTCGCACATGTTCATGGTGCTCGACCAGTTCGTCGTCGATCGCGCTTTCGGCGGTCGGTTCGAGGCCAAAGACGGTTGGCAGTACCTGACGAAGCAGGGCAACTTTAAGGTGTGGGACGTCATCAAGGACAACTACCCCGACAACACCGACCAGAAGGTCTTCAAGCCGGGCACCGCCGCCGCCGCCAATCCGGTGTGCTGGTCGTGCAAGTCGGCCGATCTGATCCTCGACTGGGCGTACCTGGGCGATCCGGTGCCGACCGCCAAATGGAGCCGCACCTCGAAGGTGGTCGAGCTGGTCAAGGAGGTCAACCACGCGCTGAACTGCTTCTTCTGCCATGACCCGCATTCGGCCAAGCCGCGGGTGATCCGCGACGGACTGATCGACGCACTGACGCGGCCCGAGAAGGACACGCTGTTCCACAAGGACGCGCGCGCCGCGAAAATCGAGGTGGTCGACCTCGGCGTGCGCGGTCACACGCGCAAGCTCGCCAAGCTCGACCGTTACGACACCAAGCTGCAATGCGGCCAGTGCCACGTCGAATACAACTGCAACCCCGGCTTTGATCCGACCACCGGCAAGCCGATCGGCATGGACGACCGCCGCACCAACCTCTTCCCGTTCAAGAGCGTCGACGACACGCTGGCGTACTACACGAAGATCAACTTCCGCGACTTCCGCCACGCGATCACGGGTGCCGCGCTGATCAAGAGCCAGCACCCAGACGTCGAGAACTACTACGGCTCGAAGCACCAGTTGGCGGGCGTCGAGTGCCACCAGTGCCACATGCCGAAGGTCAAGGACCAGAAGACCGGCAAGCGCTACACGCTGCACTGGCAGACCAGCCCGAAGCACTACATCAAGGAGACCTGCCTGACCTGTCACTCCAAGTGGAGCGAGAAGCAGGCCAGGTACGTGATGGAGTCGCTGCACGCGCGCGTGCAGGGCAAGACGCGCAAGGCCGAGTTCTGGCTGACGCGGCTCGTGGACAAATTCGAGGAAGCGAAGAACCTGGGCGTCGCCGAGGACGTGCTGAATCAGGCGCGCGACAAGCACACCGTCGCGCACCAGCATTGGGAATGGTGGACCGCCTCCAACGGGCACGCCTTCCACAATCCGGAGGCCGCGACCACGTCGCTCGCGAAGTCGGTGACGGCGTCGCAGGAGGGCATCAAGATCCTCGACGACGCGATGGCCGCCAAGCGCAAGGGCGCGGCTGCGGCGGCACCCGAGAAGAAGTGATACGCGCGCGAACGCGCGTTTCCGGTCGATCAGGCGGGGCTTCGCCCCGCCTCTTTTCCGCGGTGTCGGACTGAGCCATGGCTGCGTTCGTCGCGATCGCCGTCGGCATGACGCTCGTCGCGCTGCTGTTCGTGCTCGCCGGGCTCCGCTCGCGCCCGCACGACGAACGCGCCACGCGCGCCGAAGTCAACGCCGCGGTGCTGCGCCGGCAGTTCGAGGAGCTCGAGCACGAGCGCGCGCTGGGACGGCTCGGCGAGGCCGAGTTTGGCGACGCGCGCGAGGATCTGCAGCGCCGCCTGCTTGGCGACATTGCCGCATCGGCGGCGCAGCCGCGCGGTCGCGCGGCGCGCGGTTGGACGCCCGCCGTGCTGGCGGCGCTGCCGCTGGCCGCGTTCGTCATCTACCTGTGGCTCGGCAGCCCGCAGTTCGCCGCGCGCACCGTCGCGACCGCGGCGGACGATTCGGCCGCGCCGCGCGGTGCGGCCACGCTCGCCGAACTGGAAGCGCACGTGGCGCGCTCGCCGAAGGACGCGCGCGCGTGGGTGATGCTCGCGCGGCTGCGTATGCAGGCGGACCTCTTCGCGCCGGCCGCCGACGCGTACGCGCGAGCGATCGAAGTCTCGCCGAAGGTCGCCGCCGATCCCGGCGTGTGGTGCGAATACGCCGATGCGCTCGGCATGGCGCAGGGCGGATCGCTCGCCGGCCGCCCGCGCGAGCTGATCGACCGCGCGCTCGCGCTCGACGCCGCGCATCCGCGCGCGCTCGAGATGGCGGGCAGCGCCGCGTACGAGGCGCGCGACTTCCGCGCGGCGGCCGGCTACTGGCGGCGGCTGCTCGCGCAGCTTGCGGCCGGAACGCCCGAACACGCGCAGCTCGCCGCCGCGATCGAGCGCGCCGAAGGGCGCGCGCGGTTTGCGCTGCCGCGGTCCTGACGGACACGCGACGCGCGCGACGCGATCCGCGGGCATCGCGCGCATGGCGTTGACCCGACGCAAGCCGCGCGCGCGGCCGACGACCGCGTCTTTTGACCGAAGGCAGATTGGCGCGGCGTCCGATGCGGTCTGATGGCGCCTGGACCGGATGCGAAACGGAGCGAAGCGATGACGCGCATCGATGCCGACGTGATCGTCGTCGGCGCCGGATTGTCCGGACTGACGACGGCATTTCGCCTGGCGCGGTGCGGCCGGCAGGTCGCCGTGTTCGAAGCGGCGGAGCGGCCGGGCGGCATGATCGGATCGCGCCGGCGCGAGGGCGCGTTGTACGAGCTGGGTCCGAACAGCGGGCTCGACACGACGCCGCTGATCGACGAGTTGCTCGGCGCCGCGGGGATCAAAGGCGAGCGGCTGGATGCGAGCGCGGCGGCGGCCAAGCGCTACATCCTGCGCGGCGGCGCGCTCGTGGCGATGCCCGCTTCGCCCGGCGCGTTCCTCCGCACGCCGCTTTTTTCCTGGCGCGCCAAGCTCGCGTTGCTGCGCGAGCCATTCGTCGCGCCGGCGTCGCCCGACGCGGAGGAGACGGTCGCCGAATTCGTCCGCCGCCGGCTCGGCACCGAGTTCCTCGACTATGCGATCGAGCCGTTCGTCGCCGGCATCTACGCGGGCGATCCGGAGACGCTCAGCGTACCGGCGGCGTTTCCGCGGCTGTTCGCGCTCGAGCAGAAATACGGCAGCCTGATCCGGGGGCAGATCCTCGGTGCGCGCCAGCGCAAGCGCAGCGCCGAGAAGGCCAAGAACATGGCCGTCAGTTTTTCCTTCCGCGACGGCATGCAGACGCTGACGGACGCGCTCGCGCGCGCGTTGCCCGTCGAATGCGGCGTGCGCGCCGTGGCCGTGCGGCGCGAGGCCGACGGCTTTGCACTCGAATGCGAGCGCGGCGGCGCGGGTGCGAAGCAATGCTTCGAACGGCGCGCGCGCGCGGTAGTGCTCGCCGTGCCCGCCTACGCGGCCGCGCGGATCGTCAAGCCGCTCGACGCCGACGCCGCGCGGGCGCTCGATGCGATCGTCTATCCGCCGGTGGCGGTCGTCGCAGCCGCGTACCGACGCAGCGACGTCGCGCATCCGCTCGACGGCTTCGGCTTCCTCGCACCGAAAAAGGAGACGCCGCCCGTGCTCGGGTCGCTGTTCTCCAGCACGATGTTCGCGAACCGCGCGCCGGAGGGCACGGTGCTGCTGACGACCTTCGTCGGTGGCCAGCGCAATCCGGAGTTGGCGCAGGCTTCGGAAGACGAGATCGCCGCCGGCGTGCAGCAGGCGCTTGCGCGGTACCTCGGAGCTGCAGTGCCGCTGTGGAGCGTGGTGACGCGCTGGCCGCAGGCGATCCCGCAGTACACGCTCGGCCATCGCGAGCGCATCGCCGCCGTCGAGCGTGCCGAGGCGCGCGCCCCGGGCCTGTACTTCTGCGCCAACTGGCGCGGCGGCGTGTCGATCGGCGACTGCATCAAGTCGGGCCATGCGACGGCTGAACGCCTCGACCGCGAACTCGGCGCGTCTGCGTCGACGCGTGCGACGCAGCCGAATCCGCTCGCGGCTGCAACACCCGCCTGAAGGCGGCGACATCGCATCCGCATCAACCGCCGCTTACCGCGGTTGCACTTTTTTACCGGCATTTCGGTCGACTCGGCGGTGCCCTCGCCGTTAACGTGCGCACGGGGTCGTCCCGTGAAACGAGACAAGGAGTCGAGATGAAACGCCAGACGCTTGCCGCGCTGATCGCCGCCGCGGCGTTACCCGCCGTTGCGCAGACCGCCGCACCCGGCTACACGCAACGCGACATCAACCAGGAAAAGCGCATCGAACAGGGGCTGCAGTCCGGGGCGCTGACCACGCGCGAGGCCGCACGGCTGCAGGCCGGGCAGGCGCGCATCGACCGGATGGAATCGAGCGCGCTGCGCGACGGCCAACTCACCGCGGCCGAGCGCGCGCGCATCAACGCCGCGCAGAACAAGGCGAGCACCGACATCGCGCGCGAGAAGCACGACGCGCAAACCGGCGATCCGAACTCTGCCTCGTCGCGCCGCATGCAGGCCGACGTCGCGCGCAACATCGCCCAGGAAAAGCGCATCCGGCAAGGCATGGCCTCGGGCGAGCTGACGAACCGCGAGGCCGCGCGGCTCGAAGCCGGACAGGCGCGCGTCGGCCGCACCGAGGCACGCGCAGGCGCCGACGGGCATGTCGGTCCGCGCGAACAAGCCGCGATCCAGCATCGCCAGAACGTTCAGAGCAAGCGCATCTATCGGCAGAAGCACGACGGGCAGAGGAAGTAGCCGCCACACCGAGGTGGCGCAATCGAAAATCCCCCCTCGCCCCCCCTTTGCCAAAGGGGCGGAACGCATCGAGCGGGTTCGCCGCACACCCCCCTTTCGTAAAGGGGGGCAGGGGGGATTTCAGCGGTGCCGACTCGGCGACGCCGCAGCCACCCGCTCGACCAGGACCTACGTCTCCCGCAACGACCTTCGATACTGAATCGCTTCGGCGACGTGCGCGGTCGCGAGCTGATCGACGCCCTCCAGATCCGCGATCGTGCGCGATACCTTCAGCACGCGGTGGTAGGCGCGTGCCGACCAGCCGAGCCGCACGCTCGCGGCGTGCAGCAACTGCTTGACGGCGCCCTCGGGCTTGCACACGCGTTCGATCTCGGCCGCGGTCAGCGCGTCGTTCGGCTTGCCCTGGCGCTCGAGTGCGCGGTCGTACGCGCGCGCCACGCGCTCGGCGATGTAACGCGTCGGTTCGCCGTCGGGCATCTCGACCAGTTCGTCTTCGGTCAGCGACGACACTTCGACGCGCATGTCGATGCGGTCGAGCAGCGGGCCGCTGATGCGATCCTGGTAGCGCGCGATCATGTCGGGCGTGCAGCGGCACGCGATCGTCTTGTGGCCGTAGTACCCGCAGGGGCAGGGGTTCATCGCGGCGATCAACTGGAACTTCGCGGGAAAGTCGACCTGCCGCGCCGCGCGCGAGATCGTGATGCGCCCGCTCTCCAGCGGCTCGCGCATCACTTCGAGCACGCGGCGGTCGAACTCGGGAAGCTCGTCGAGGAACAGCACGCCGTGGTGCGCGAGCGAAATCTCGCCCGGCATCGGATGGCTGCCGCCGCCGACGAGCGACACCGCGCTTGCCGTGTGGTGTGGCGAGCGGAACATCCGCATCGCCCAGCGTTGCGTGGCGAACTGGCCGACCAGCGAAAGCACCGCGGCCGATTCGAGCGCCTCGTCGGTCGTCATCGGCGGCAGGATGCCGGGGAAGCGCTGCGCGAGCATCGTCTTGCCGGTGCCCGGAGGGCCGACCATCAGCACGCTGTGCCCGCCGGCGGCGGCGATCTCGAACGCGCGCTTGGCGGGCTTCTGGCCCTTCACGTCGAAGAAGTCCGGATACGCCGGCGGCGTCAGCCGCACGGCCGCGCGGTGCGCCTCGATGCGCCGCGCCTGCGCATTGCCGGCTTCCGCTTCGAGATGCGCGACGACCTGCAGCAGATCCCTGGCCGGATAAATCGCGATCCCCGCGACCAGCGCGGCTTCGTCGGCGTTTTCCAGCGGCACGATGAAACCGCGCGGCGTCTGCGCGTGCGGCACCTTCGACACCGCGTAGGTCATCGCGAGCGTTCCGCGCACCGGCCGCAGTTCGCCGGTCAGCGACAGTTCGCCGACGAACTCGTAGCGGTCGAGCACGCGCGGCGTCAACTGCCCGCTCGCGGCGAGGATGCCGAGCGCGATCGGCAGGTCGAAGCGGCCCGACTCCTTCGGCAGATCCGCCGGCGCGAGGTTGACCGTGATCCGCCGCATCGGGAACTCGAACTTGCAGTTCTGGATCGCCGCGCGCACGCGCTCGCGCGACTCCTTGACCTCGGTATCCGGCAGCCCGACCAGCGTGAACGATGGCAGCCCGTTGGCGAGATGAACCTCGACGGTGACCTCCGGCGCAAACATGCCGGACAGGCCGCGGCTGCGAACGACGGCAAGGGTCATGGTGTCGAAAACGGGAAAGCGCCGGGCATTCTATCGGCCGCCTTCCGGGCTACGCGTTCCGCTGCAGCATGAAGGTGTGGTACTCGAGCTGCTCGAACACGCGGTCCATCACGATCAGACCCGCGACACAGACGACGAGCAGCGCGCCGGCGTAGCCGTAGCCGAACCATGCCGGGCCGAGCGCGAGCGTGATCCCGGTGAACAGCGTGTTCAGCCCCAGGAACCCGGCGACCAGCGCAAGCGCGATGCGCCGCCGGTCGAGGTAGAAGAAGATGTTGAGGATGCCGAGCAGCACGACCTGCATGCCGGCGCCGATCACCATCACGTGCAGCAGCGTCTCGTACAGCTCCGAGATGCCGAGCGCGCGCAGCAGCCCGCTGCCGGCGACGATCACGAGCAGCGCGGCGATCGTCTGGATCTTGACGATCTCGAAGATGCCGATGCGCGCGGACTCGACCATGCCGTTGCGGTAGCGCTCGATCAACGCGAGCGAGCCGCCGCTGCGGACCGCGTCGTAGTAGGCGTCGTAGTAGTCGACGAAGTCGGTCTCCAGCCGCAGCAGGAACACCGCCATGCCGGGGATGATCGACAGGTACGCAAGGAAGATCGGCAGGTCGTAGATCAGCGACGCGTTCAGCGGCCCGACGACGTTCTGGCCGGTCGGCGGCCAGTACCAGAACATGAACTTGTCGATCCAGATCGCGAGGTTGTACGCGAGCCCGGCCCACATCAGGCTCTTGAAGTGCAGCTCGCGGCGGAAGAACTCGAACGACATGAAGCGGTCGGACGGGAACTCGCGGATCACCAGCCCCAGCATGCCCATCAGCAGCACAGCCTGCCCGAGCACGAAGCCGCCGAGCAATCCCGCCAGCCCGAAGCCGCGCAGCGCGATCGCAGCGGCCACCGAGATGCCGTAGCCGAGGCCGTACAACGCGACGATCGCCTTGTGCTGCTTCAGCCCCGACAGCAGCACGGTCGCGATCCAGATGTTCGACATCAGCACCAGCCCCGCGACCATCAGCAGCCGGTAAGCGAGCGACTCTCCGTCGAACAGGAAAATCGCCGCGGCCAATCCCGCCAGCCCCGACGTCCACGTGACCGTGAGCGCGACCGCGTTGAAGTTCGGCAGCACGAGGTCGTTGCGCTTCTCGAACAGGCGGTCGGCGACGAAGCGCGTGTACGAGAGCTGGAACGGGCCGGTGAGGATCAGCGACAGCGCGATCAGATAGGTCACCGAGACCTGGAACTGCGTGACCGCGAACTTGGGGATCACGGTCGAGACCGTCAGCAGACCGACCGCGAGGATGCCGACGATCGACAGCACCCACGGCCCCGAGCCGATCACCCCCGCATAGCCGTACGCGCCGAGCAGGCTGAGCAGCGTGCCGCGCTTGAGGATGCGGCGCAGTTCGAATCCGATGCCGGCCATGCGACGCTCGTGTCAGTCCTTGGCCAGCGCGGGGACCGGCAGCTTCGCGTGCATGGGGCACCCCTGTCCCCCTGTCGGGGGCGACGCGGTTGTGACTCCCTCTCCCCGGATGCGGGGAGAGGGCTGGGGTGAGGGGTTCTCGCTCATCGTTCCCATCGCCTCCTGATAAAGCGCTTGGTATGCACCGAACATCCGCGCCTGCGTGTAGTAGCGCTCCACGCGTGCGATGCCTGCCGCAGCGGCCTGATGCCAGCGATGCGGATCGGCGAGCAGTCGCACGGCCGCGTCCGCGAGCGCCTGCGGATCGGCGATCCGCACGACCTCGCCGGCCGCACCGAGCGCTTCGTCCTCCGGCCCGTGGCCGTAGACGAGCTGGCGGCACGAACCCACGTCGGTCGCCACGCAGGGCACCCCGGCCGCGAAGCCTTCGAGCAGCACCAGCGGCAATGCTTCGCTGATCGAGCTCAACACGACGAGCCCGATCTTTGGCAGCAGCTCGGGCACTTTCTGGAACCCGAGGAACTTCACATGCGCCGCAAGTTGCAGGCTTTCGACGACGAGCCGGCACTCGTGCGCGTATTCGGGGTCCTCGTCTTCCGGGCCGGCGATCCACGCCTGCGCGTCGGGAATGTGCTCGATCACGCTGCGCATCGCACGGATGAAGGTCTTCACGTCCTTGATCGGAACGACGCGGCCGATCAGGCACAGCACGGGCGGCGGCTCGGCGGGGC
>FWWM01002011.1_pt1 | contig 55355 bp, 48 predicted proteins | sample 2228351 | NCBI WGS metagenome assembly FWWM01 (sample SAMEA103939774, study PRJEB20133) | metagenome | reverse complement strand
GTTAGCAGCCCACGGTACGATCCCTCTTCAGGCGGCTGCCGGCTCGCGTGAGATCAACACCTTATCGACGCGCAGGCCATCCATATCCACGACCGCAAACCGCCATTCACCCCAATGCACCACATCACCGGCCCACGGTACGATCCCTCTTCAGGTGGCTGCCGGCTCGCGTGAGATCAACACCTTATCGACGCGCAGACCATCCATATCCACGACCGCAAACCGCCATTCACCCCAATGCACAACATCACCGGCCCACGGTACGATCCCTCTTCAGGTGGCTGCCGGCTCGCGTGAGATCAACACCTTATCGACGCGCAGGCCATCCATATCCACGACCTCAAACCGCCATTCACCCCAATGCACAACATCACCGGCACGAGGAATTTGTCCGATCAGACTGATCACCAGACCGGCCAGCGTCTCGTAGCGATACGTCTCCTCTTCGGGCAGCTCGTCAACATCGAGCAGCGTGCGCACCTCATCAATCGGCAGCGAACCCTCTACCAGATACGAGCCATCCTCGCGGCGCACAATCGGTGGGGGCGTTGCATCATCATACTCATCGTCAATTTCACCAACAATCTCTTCCAACACATCTTCCAGAGTGACAACGCCTTCGATCCCGCCCAGTTCACCGACCACCAGCGCCATATGCCGTCGACTACGGCGAAACGTCGTCAACAACGCCGAGGCACGACTGTTTTCCGGGACATACAGCGGTGGCGAAACAGCTTCACGCACCAGCGCCTGTTCGCCCTGTTTCCGGTAGAGGAGAAGCAGATCGCGCACATGGACAATCCCCACAATCTGATCGGGTGTCTCTTCGTAGACGGGAAAACGCGAGTAACCGCTTGCCAGCAACTCATCAATGACTTCGCCGAGGGTGCGGTCAGCGGCGACCATTTCCACTTCGTGGCGCGGCGTCATAATATGGCGCACCGCCCGGTCACTGAAACGGAAGACCCGATCAATAAATTGCTGTTCTTGCAGTTCAACCTCACCGGTTTCGGTGCCTTCGCGCACCAGCGCTCGAATATCCTCCTCGGTCACCCGTTCTTCGGCGACGTTTGCCCTACCCAGGATCATCAGGACAAACCGGGTTGAGGCACTCAATAACATAATGATTGGCGTACTGATGCGGGCAAGCAGTGACATTGGCCGCGCCATAAGGGTGGCGATGGACTCCGCACTTTGCAGAGCGATCCGTTTAGGAACCAGTTCACCCAACACCAGTGATAGATAGGTCACCAGTAACACAACCAGAAACTGAGCCACCTGGTCGGCATAAGGTGCCAGCCATTCATAACGTGCCACCCAGGGCGCAATCTGGTTGGTGAGGGTTGCCCCGGCAAAGACACCATTGAGCGTCCCGATCAGCGTAATCCCGATTTGCACGGCTGCCAGAAAGCGGTCGGGGTCTTCCTGCAATTGCAGAGCAACCGCCGCCCCACGACTCCCCTCTTCGACACGTTGTTCGAGCCGGCCTCGCCGGGCCGAGACCACCGCCAGCTCGGTTGCTGCGAATAAACCGTTAGCCAACGCCAGCGCAATAATAATCAACAGTTCTTGCATGGATTCTTCTCTGCTATAGCCCTGGAACGACCAAAAACTGCACCCCGCCCACAACGGTGGACAAGGTGCAGTCGAAGTGTCACGAACATCTGTCGCAACGAGTATGAGGTAGCCGAAAGCGCAAACGGCGACGGCTTCAGTAACCGTCGCCTGCACGTCTGTTGCGCTGAACTACGTTCAGGTTCCATCTACTGATAATGGATGATCCGCAGAAAACTGGCTGCCTGTAACGAAGCACCACCAACCAACGCACCATCAATATCGGGCTGAGCCATCAATTCGTCGATATTATCCGGCTTCACACTGCCACCGTACTGGATACGTACCGTTGCGGCAATCTCAGAACCGTACAATTCGGCCAGAGTTGCCCGAATTGCCGCATGCATCGCCTGCGCATCCGCAGGAGTTGCCGTATCGCCGGTACCAATGGCCCAGATCGGCTCGTAAGCAATCACCACGTTTGCCATTTGATCCGGAGGCACCTCAAGCAGGGCAGCACGCACCTGTGCCGTCACAATCGGCTCGGCCTGCCCGGCGTCACGCTGGGGCTTACTCTCGCCAACACACACAATGGGACGCAGACCATGGGCAAGGGCGGCACGCAATTTTCGATTCACAAACGCATCACTCTCGCCAAAATACTGACGACGCTCGCTATGACCAATAATGACGTAACGACAGCCAATATCAACCAGCATTGGCGGCGAGACCTCACCGGTAAACGCACCCTGCGCTTCGGGGTACAGATTCTGCGCCCCCAACCCCAGCGGGCTATCGGCGACCAGCGCTGCCACGGCAGCGAGTGCGGTGAAGGGCGGACAAACGATAGCTTCGCGATCCGATAATTCACCGAGACCGGCCAGCAAATCGCGCACCAGCGTCGTTGCTTCGCCAACCGTCTTGTACATCTTCCAGTTGCCGGCGATTAATGGAATACGCATGAAAACCTCAGCAGCTATTTACAACAGGCGAACGAAGGTTTGTATTAATGTAAACAACAGATCATCGCTAAGCAGAAAACTCAAACCAACCCCAACGGCTGTCGTCACCGCAAATACCCGCCAGTCCCAGGCCAGCACCTTCGCCCCATCAAACGGGCCAGCCGGGATCATATTGAACAGACCGATCCAGGCGTTGAAGCGAAATCCGACATAGCAGATCGTCACCAGCAGATCAACAAATGGTGGTTGCAAGATCACAACCGGAAAGAGCAGCAAGAGAAACAACACCGACAACACCAGGTTGGTCACCGGGCCGGCCAGCGCAATGATCCCGCTCTGGCGCATCGTCAACAGACCACGGTGCCAGACAGCGCCCGGTGCTGCAATAAAGAGGCCAAAAAAACTGATCGCGATAGACAAGAGCAACCATCGATCATTCGCAATGAAATGAGCCTCTGCGCCGTAGCTACGGGCCACCACTCTATGCGCCAGCTCGTGCAGGACGAAGGCCACTCCGGCCACCACTGCCGCCACGACCAGGTTCACAAAGAACGTGCTACTCAGCAGATTTGATGCGCCAGTTTGCACAATCGCAAAAGCCAGCGTCGTCCCTGCCCACATCTTGAGCAGCTCGATGTTTTCGTCGCGCGGGCGGCTGAAAATATCATCAATCGAGGTAAAATCGCGCACGGCATCTCCCACAGTGGTTCATTAGATACAGCTCTCCTGTATTATACCCGCTTTGGCAATACTCTGGAGAGACTTACCCTTGCGCAGGCACCGTTGTCGGACATAGAACGTGATTTTCCACACATCACAGCTACGCCACAGACAGGCCGGGATGCACACCCGCGCCTGATGGTGAATGTGGTCTGGATGGCAATAATCCCTGCGACGCATGGGCAAGCGGCAATGGCCTGCCCGTTGCTCGCAGGCAGGCCGTCTGGACAGAGAGGATACAACGCGCTGAAGCTGAGGATTGGCGAAGACGGGAGCGACACATACATCACCCCGCCAGGAGCACATCTGGTCATTACCGACCAGCCGGATAGCAAGGTGATAGCACGTGCCGGAAAGCGCTTCTCAGCGGCGGCGAATAATCTCTACCAGCTCTTCAAGCGAAAGCTGCGAAAAGTGGCGCGGTGGCGATTTCGGCGTACCACACAACAACAACCGGTGACTGGGATGCAGATACCAGTCAGCCTGGCTATCGCACTGACGCAGCGTATCGTACACCGGTTTCAGATCAACGCTCGAACGACGCTGAGCCGTTACTCCCATATAGCCACGGCGGTCACGGTAGGCAAAGAGCACTGCCCCGTAGTTAAACGCCAGCCGGGAAGAGCCACCATCCGCACTTTGCACGGCAATACCCAACCCCCACGGCGTTTCAAACTCCAGGCGATGCTGGAACGCCTGCTCGAACCGCAACTGCCGCACCTCGTGCTCGTACCAGGCATCGAGATTAGCCAGCATCGCTTGCGCCACGTGATGTGGTCGGTTGGGATAGAGTGCGTTATAACCGGCAATCAGATCGGTGATATTGAAAAAGACATTTCCCGGTCGGTAATCAGCGTGATCGATCCGGGTCACCTGATCGACTAAACGACGGAGCGCCTCATCATCAGGTGCAACGGCCCGCCGGACAAGTTCCGCAGCACTGAGCGTCGGATCGGCGGTATGGTGGTGATCGAACCGGCCACCACCGGTATCGACATGAATGACGTGCGGATCAGAATCCACCGGCTGATCCTGCCAGGTGCGACCGGCAGGCACAAATTTCAAATCGGCGTCTTTAGCCGGGCCAAACCGCATCAATAACCAGATTGCGGTTAGACAGTCGAGATCAGGGGCCAGATGACCCACAATCGTCAACGGCGTTTCCACACGCAGGACTTTTCTAGGTATTACTCACATCGCCAGATGCTACCGGATGGGACAGCCGACTCAACACGAGACACCTTTCAATCTCAAGCAGGCATTTCTGCCGTCCACGCATCCTGCATGTCGATGGAGTAATACTAATTCATTCTCTAAATGTCAAATCTTGTGCCTAATATATCACGATTACCGCGCGCTCTCAAGTAGCTTGCGGCTGATAATTGCCTCTATAATACACCATTTGTCGCTGGCTTGAATTGTGATGAGAGGCACAGATAGACATCCCATTTCTCGCCGTTCTACTGCGGATACCCCAAGATGTCATCTCCCTCGTGCGCCAATATACACTATTTTACAACTATTAACTTGACAAATTTTTGTAATTAGCATACACTAACTATCGGCATTATATGATCCTGAAACACCCTTCTGCGCAACGTCAGCGCTGCCAACCGCCCCTGAAATGGTCGCGGCACATTCATACGTACCTTACGTCTGCATCTGAAGAGGGAATGTTTGTCTGTGAATCCTGCCTACCGCACACATTTGATCCTGAGCTTTCTCATCGACGGTGCCCATGTTTTGATCTGGACAGGGTTCACGATCTACCAGCTCACCGTAGTAAACATGTCACCGCTTCAACTGGTTCTGGTCGGATCAGTCCTTGAGATAACGATACTCCTCTGTGAAGTACCCACCGGCGTGATCGCCGATCTGATCAGCCGTCGACTCTCAATCATGCTCGGTTTCACGCTCACTGGCGGAGCGTATCTGCTGCAAGCGCTTGTGCCGACGTTTCCGATTGCCGTCCTGGGCGCTGTTATCTGGGGGGTGGGGATCACGTGCGTCAGTGGCGCCTATGATGCCTGGCTGGCCGATGAGCTGGGGCAGGAGCACCTTGGATCAGCCCTGTTGCGCGGCGAGCAGGTGGCACGGGTTGCAGCACTTTGCGGCCTGGCCGGTAGTGCTATCCTGGGCAGCATAGCCCTGGGGTTGCCGGTCCTGGTAGGCGGATGCCTGTTCATTATCGGTGCCGTGTATTGCCTGATTGCTATGCCCGAAACCCATTTTCGCCGCGCCGTTGATGACGAACGCACTACCTGGCACCGCATGGCAACGACCTTGCGCGACGGGGTGCGGCTGGTACGCCGTCGTCCGTATCTGCTACGGCTCCTCGCCGTGTTGTTCTTCTTTGGGCTGTTCAGCGAGGCCTGGGATCGGTTGTGGCAGAGCCATCTGGTACTCACCTTTGATCTGGCTGCGCTGACGCCTATTGCACCTATTGTGCTGCTTGCAGCGCTCATTGGCATTGAGATGCTGCTGTCAATCGCTGCCGCCGAAGTGCTACGTCGCCGCCTGCGCTCCGACGATCAGCGCCAGACGCAACGGCTGGTGTTCGGGTTTACGGCTGTGATGGTTGCGGGGCTATTGATCTACGGGCTAGCACCGCACATTGGCATCGCGGTGATCGCTTTTCTCGGTTTCAGTGTGGCACGTGGGCTGATCGGCCCCCTGCTGAGCACCTGGCAAAACGCGCAGATCGACGACTCACGGGTGCGGGCAACGGTGCTCTCGCTCGGTGGGCAAAGTGACGCGCTAGGGCAACTGGCGGGCGGGTTACCCCTGGGCGCAATCGGCAATCGCTCGCTACGCGCTGCATTTGTGACCAGCGCCATCCTCCTGGCGCCGAATCTGTGGCTGTTGCGCGGAAGACCAACATCAGAAGCAGTGCCGGTGCTGGAACCGGCGGAATTGGTGGATGGGTAACGGATGCAAGACTCTCTATATGGGAGTGTCGCCTTGGTCATGCGATCAGTTTCCTGCCTGTTGTCGCAAGCCCGGCTGCCTGTGGCACAACAGCGGTCGTCACGCCAGTGAGTGTTCCTGGCGTGACGAGTGCATCTACACGCCAACCGAGTGGCTGTGGCAGGCTTTGCGAGCGAAACGTGTCGGTCATTGCAGTACTGATCTGATCTGACTGAAGGATGCGTGCGGACAGTGCAACCTTTATCAATAACCGACACGGTCATCCAGTTTTCCACAAATGAAATCCACCTTAAGGCGGTCATACAGCGGTATTGTTCACAGGTAACGTATTACCGGCGTTTACCGCACGACCAGCGGAACGTAGAGCGTACTGACCGGCGTATCCGGATCATCGGGCACGCTCGTGCCACAGAACAGCCCACTACAGAGCCGGACTGTGCTGTGGCTCGCGCCTGCGATTGGCTGGCCGACTACGGCACGCAACTGCACGCTCGCAGTGCTCTGCGTGCCACCACCACCGGTCATCGCGCTGCGCGGGATGCGTTCACCCGCTGCCAGAGCCGTTCCAGCTACGAACAGCGCCGTCACGATGATCAGCAGTATGGAGCGCAGGTGAGTATCGTACCTTCTGCACCGGGTATACAATTGTTCCATCAGTGGCCTCCTTAATTGCATGCCGTGGCCGGCGTGGTGCCATTGCTTGCTGCCGTGTAGTTTGCCAGGTAGCTGTGTACACAGCTCAGCCCGCCGGTGCCGGTGTGCTTGTTGCCGACGTAAAAGACCCCTGAGTTGGCAATTGTGATCGTTGCTGCGCTCGTTGTCTCGATCAGGAAGGAACCACCAGTACTGCTCACCCAGAGCTGCGAACCTTCTACCCGTGTAATGCCATTCGTACCGCCAAAGATTGCCCGCCGGTCGCCACAGACGATGCTGTCACGCACCGTCGCCGCTGCGTTGACATACTGGATACCGAAACCGGTGCCACTGTTCCCGGCGCAACTCTGCTCGTTGGTTGTGCTTGAGCCACCGATGAGAATGCTGCCTTCGATCAGGGGCTGCGGAAAACCACCAGACACATTGACGATACCCAGCGCCGCATTGACACCGGTGCCAAAACCGATTGCACCGTAGGCTTGCAGCCGGCTATTACGAATGGTTGTCTCAGAGTCATTCAGATAGACTGCGTAGTGACCTACACCGCCAGTACCAATCGCCTCGACCACAACGTTCTCAATCACGCTCGCGCGGGTCGCTGCATTGCTCCAGATGCCAATGCCGAAATTGCCGCTGCCACTGTTGCGAATTGTCAGATTGCTGATCCGCCCGTTGTCGTCGAGTCTGGCTGTCGCGGCGCTATCGTTCGGCGATGTGCCGGTTCGTGCCGAGGTCACCACACTGACATTCGATCCGGCGCCACGCAGGTGAATATAGGGCCGCACATGCACCAGTTCGCTCTCGGTGTAGGTACCTGGTGCTACCCAGACCAGATAGCGGTTGTTGGCCGACGGATTGCTGATACTGTTGAGCGCCGCTGCAACCGAGGTGTAGTCGCCGCCGCTCTGGGCAACGATAATGACGTTCGCATAGTTGTCGCCGAGATCGTCAGGTACACCGGTGATCCCGCTCCACGGGACGCTTGCAGCCGACTGGGCTTGTAGCGCGTATGGAACCGCGGTAAGCTGTTGACGTGGTAATATCTCATTACCCGCCCCAATGTTCACCGTCACCTGTAGATAGCGGGTTGGATCATCGAAGACGGCTGCGCTTAGCGGAGCAATACTTCCGAGTTGCACAGTGAAAAAACCGTCCTCCACACTCACATTACTCTGCGTCTCCTGCCACAGCGCGCTACCACCGCTCGGAGTCGCGTAGATAGCGAAACTCATTGTAGCGTTCCCGCTAAACGGCTGGCCGGCTCCATGTTCGAGATAGCCTTGATAGCTGATTAGACCCGGTGTGCCCGCACTCAGAGTTGCCTGTCCGATAACGCGAGCGCGAGCCGGAGCACCATGTGACTGGAAGATTAGCACGATCAGCAGGATTAGCATGCTGAACAGGGGCAGTGTTCGTTGACTCATCGTTGTTCCTCCTTCGCTGAATCGGTCTTACCCTGAATCTCGGCATCGATGAACGTCACCAGTTGGGCGAGTGAGCTGAATGCACGCGGCGTACCGCCTTCAACCGATTGCAACGTTCCCCGCAATACCGGTTGTCCATTCGCGTCTGGCTCAACCCAGACCCGCAAAATGTAGGCATGTCGTGTGCGCATTGCATCCTCCTCACATCAAGCGGAACGACGATCACCGGTGCCGTCAATGGGTGTGGAATGAGTGTAGGAGGGATGCTTCCTCCGGCTATCACCCGTGACGACCGGTTAGCCGACTATTGTGACATGCGATGATTGCAAGCAGGGCGTAAAGAGACAATGTAAGGTGAACGACTATTGTGACATGCGGCGGCGGGTCGGTATCGATTCACCTTCGCCGCTGATAACTTCCATGTCGCGCAAAATTGTGCGGCGGCTCACACCGAGCGCCCGTGCCAGATCAGCGTCGGTCGGCGCAGCGCCCTGCCCGGCAGCCTCGCGCAGCAACCGACGCAGGACGTGACGTCGGCGCTCGTCAGGACGGGTGAAGCGCCCGTCTTCAGGTGAGGAGAGCGTCCAGTGAATGGTGACATAGTCGGCGCTGGTAAGTCGCCGACCAAGGGGGACACCGATACGCACCAACCGCACCTCTTGCAGGTTCGCACTGGCAGCGAGCGCTGCCTGTACCGCACGATGCAGTGGGTCTCGTTGCAACAGTCGTGTATGGGACTCGGCAGGTAGCGTATCAAGCAGATCGTGCATTGCAACAGCAGCATGGCGCAGGCATGTTGTGGCCAGATCGTTTGCGCCATGGGCCGCATAGACACGTGAGGCAACATACTGGACGTGCTCGCGCAGGTCGGCGGAGTCATCAGCCCGGAGATCGGCCAGCAACCGCTCAACAGCAGTCAGCGCCGCATTGCAATCATCGGCAAGCTCCAGCAGAGCCAGTTCCGCTTCGGTGCTAAGCAGCACATTGCGTTCACCGAGCGCAGACCGAATCTCCCGCGCCGCTTCAAACGCGATCCGCGCCTCAGATCGACGGTCAAGCGCGACCAGGACCTGCCCACGACTATGCAGGCAGAATGCCTCACCGCTGCGGCGGCCAATGGCGCGGTCGATAGCCAGCGCCTCATCGAGAGCAGCCAGCGCCTCTTCGTATCGCTCAAGTTTGAAGAACGTGATTCCCAGATTACACAAGCCTAATGCGACACCCATCGCATTATTGGCGGTGCGCGAGAGATCAATAGCCCGGGTCTTGAGATCGACGGCAGCCTCGAAATCGCCCAGTAGATCGGCGAGCGCACCGAGGTTGTGCAGGCTCGACTCTTGAATTCGCACGTCACCAAGCCGCTCACTCAAGACCATCGTTCGCTCGAAGATCGTCCGCGCACCCAGGTAATCACCAGACCACCAGAGCGCGATTGCCAGACCGCTGAGCGTGCGTAGTTCGCGGTAAGGGTCACCCACGTTGCGGAAGGTCTCGACAGCCCGCGTTTGTAGCTTAATCGCCTCTTGCAACCGTCCCTGTCGTTGTGCCACCAGGCCGAGCATGCCATCGATCCAGGCCATGCCCCGCTGATCCGCCAACTGCGCGTATACGGCATGCGCCGCGTGGAAGTCCTGCCCGGCCTGGTCGTAGTCACCCAGATCACGGGCGCAGCGACCGGCAAGTTCGTAGAGCAGCGCGCATAATCGCAGATCACTCTGGCCGATGGCAATCGCCAGACCAGCGCGAGCACGCTGCCCGGCAGCGGTAAACTGGCCGGTTGCCCACTCCCATTCAGCATACCGCCATATGGCTTCAGCCCGGCGCCGGTCGTCATTCAACCGTTCCGCGAGTTCGGTAAGCCGTTCGGTCGCCTCGCGTTGTGCATCGCGCTCACCTAATGCCTCAAGGCTGGTCACCAGGCCACGCCAGGCGGCATACTGCTCCTCCAGCGCATCACTCTGCAGCACCTCCAGCGCTTGCGAGAAGGCACGCCTGGCTGAGGCGTAACTCGCGCTGCTCAGGGCTTGATCACCGACTGCCATGGCGTAACGAGCCATTGCTCCACGGTCGTTTGCACCTTCAGCGTGATGCAGCAATGTTGCGGGGTCGCCAGCAGCGAGATCGTTCAAAACCGATAGCATACGCGCATGCCAGCGCTGACGCTGCACCACAGGCAGCGTATTGTAGATCGCAGTACGCAGCGCGTCGTGAGCAAAGCGATAGCCGTGCGTCTCAAGCCTGACCAGGCCATGGCGCTCGATTTCACCGGCAGCATCAACCAGCGTTTCAGACGGCGTGCCATCCGCAGTAAGCAGCGCCTCCCACACCGAATAGGGAATGTGCATACCTATGACGGCTGCAATCTCGAGGGCTTTGCGGGCAAAAGGTGAGAGCAGCGTCATGCGCTGCCTGACCATTTCCGAAAGCACCTGACCACCGGTTGACTGTGATCCGCCTGCAGCAAGTTGGGCAAGCGCCAAAAGTGGATTACCGCCACAGTCCGACGCTAATTGGGCAACCTGATCAGGGTTAAGATTGGTCACACCACAACCAATGGCCAGTTCAGCCAGCTCGCTGCGTGTCAGACCGGACAGGTTGATCAGGATTCCACCCTGATCTGCCCAGCGTTTTAGGGTCGAATCGGCATCTGGCAGCGTCCGAAGTTCCGGCGCACGTGCAAGAAGCAACACGAAGATCGGACGTCCGGTAATCTGCCGACGAAGCACATCCAGCAACGGCCACAGATCCGGCGCAGCCCACTGTACATCATCGAGAATAAGCAGTGGCGGGTCGATCATCGCCAGGCCATCGAGCACCGCTCCAAGCGCTGCTGCCAGGCGTTGGACCGTGATGACCTCATTCGAGCCTGCCGACCAATAGTCAGGTCTGCCGGGTGCGATCAGCGACTCGACCAGAGCAATGGCATCGCCGGCTACGACCCGGCGCAGTTGCTCCAACCGTGGTGCGGGCAATGCTGCGGCAAGCGCCTGCCTGAGTGGCGACAGTGGCGGTGGAATCGTCAATTCTTCGCAGCGACCCCAGTATGGCTGCCAGCCTCGCCAGATCGCGGCAGCCGCGATCTCCTCCGCCAGGCGCGTCTTACCGATACCCCTTTCGCCGACGACCAGCGCGATCCCCCCATGTCCGGCACGCGCCAGATCAAGGCGTCCTGCCAACTCGGCACGTTCTGCAATACGACCAACAAAGGGCGGATGGCTCAGTCGCTGTGCAACAGTATGGTGATTCCGGCGGGCATCTGCAAGCTGTTCACGCAGACGTGCAGCCAGTTCAACGGCCGTGTTGTCGGGTGGAAGGCCGAGTTCTTCGTCCAGCAGACGTTCAAGGTCGCTAAAGACCTTAAGCGCCTCAACCAGACGGCCGGTACGGGCCAGAGCGCGCATCAGTCCGAGGTAGGCTGTCTCGCGCAGAGGGTCGAGGGCGATCAGCCTGCGGTAGAGGACCACTACCTCGTCATCTTCAGGTTCGGCCTCGGCCAGCCGCTCCAGGCAGTTGAATAACCGTTCCTGGGCTGCGGCACGCGGGCCGGACACCCAGTCATCATAGATCTCTGGGAGCAGATCGCCAGTATAGATGGTCACAGCCACACGAAGCGACGAGAGTGATCCGCCGGTCAGATCTTCAAAGGCCCAGTAGTCCACTGCCAGGTCAGAACGCAGACCCAGCAGATCACCGTCGATCTTCAGGGCGCCAGGGGGCAGCACACGGCGGAGCTGATAGATAGCATCGGCCAGGCGCCGACGGCCTTGCGAGATCGATGCTTCGGGCCAGAGCGCGTCAACCAGCCGCTCACGCGAGACCGGCGTAGCCCGATTGAGTATCAGGAACGCGAGTAAGCGCCGCGGCCCTTCGCGCGTTAGTGGCTGCAAGCCATCACCTGCATCCACTCGAAGCGCACCTAATGCCTGAATATGCCATGTACGCGCCACCACAGACCGTCTTCGTCCATTCCCCCCACCGGATTTGCAACTGGTGCACGATGCTGAAATTCTACTCGATGCGATCTGGGTTGGCAACTATTCCCTGTACCTGGAGATATAGCTGTGAGAGTATGGTTCAGGTGTCGTCTTTGTATGGAGTGCGGCAGCCATGCTACCGCGCAGCCGTGCTCACGATCCGGCGTGTGGCATGCCGTTGACCCTGCTGGTCACGAGGATGCGGTGGGTGCTCGTCACAATCATAGCGTCGGTCAGGAATGCATGAGATACCTTCCAGGAGATGTTTTTGAAATAGGTTCTACACATTCAGCGACTCACCGTGCTCACCCCCTCCCTCACAACACATGCACCGGATCAATATCGATCACCCAACCGTACAACGGGCCAACCGCGTCCAGGGCCAGACGTATCTCCCGGATGTCTGTAGCCGGTGGCACCCGCAACAACACGTGCCAGCGCCACCGATCACGTTGTCGGCGAAAGAATGCCGGCGCCGGTCCGATCAGACGCCAGCCGACCAAATCACGACCGGTGATGTACGTCTGCAAGGTAACAGCAAGCTGTTCGGCCTGTCGTCGACAGATTGACTCGGTTGCTGCGGTGGTGACGAAACGTACCAATCGGCCAAAGGGCGGATAAGCCAGTGCCCGCCGGAAGGCGATCTCTTCCCGAAAAAATGCCCGGTAGTCGTGCTCACAGGCGGCCTGAAGTGCATAGTGATCGGGTTGATAGGTCTGAATAATGACCTGCGCCCCTTCACTCCGTCGCCCTGCTCGTCCAGCAACCTGGGTCAGAAGTTGAAATGCCCGCTCGCCACTACGAAAGTCGGGCAGATGCAGACCGGTATCGGCTAATACCACACCGACCAACCCAACCAGAGGTAGATCAAGCCCTTTCGCAATCATCTGCGTACCGACCAGCACATCGATCTCGTGGCGTACCATTGCTTCTAGCAGGGCGTGGCGGGCATTCTTTCCACTGATACTATCCCGATCCCAGCGTGCTACCCGTGCATCGGGAAACAATTCACGTACCACCTCGGCAACGCGCTGTGTGCCGATACCCGAGGCGCGAATGCGGTGACTGAGACATTGTGGACAGACTACCGGCGTAGCCGTGCGCTGACCGCATGAATGGCAGATTAAAACGCGCACCGACTCGCCGGCTTCAGCAGTGGTTGCCGTATCGTAATGAACGGTGAGTGGCGCGGCACACCGTTCACAACGGGCAACGTAACCACAATCCCGACAAAAAACAAAGGAAGCGGCTCCCCGGCGATTGAGAAAGAGGATCGCCTGTTGCCCACGGGCAAGGGTCTGCGCCAGCGCGTGTTGCAGTTTGATCGAGAAGATAGATGTATTCCCCTGCTGTAGCTCATGCCGCATATCAACAATACGCACTGGCGGCAGCGGCAAGGGGCGACTGTGAACGAGACCATCAACGCCAATCTGGGCACCAATTCGCTCTGGTAATTCGAGCAACTGAATCTGACCATTGCGGGCGGCATAGTAGGTTTCAACGCTTGGGGTCGCACTACCAAGGACGACCGTTACTCCGGCCAGATCGGCAAGGTGTAATGCTGCATCACGCGCATGGTAACGAGGTGCTGCATCGCTTTTGTAGCCAGGTTCGTGCTCCTCATCGACAATCACCAGACCAAGATCGGGTAATGGTGCGAAAAGAGCAGAACGTGCACCGATAGCCACCCTGGCTTCACCCCGCCGCAATCGCCGCCACTCATCGTAGCGCTCACCATCACTTAACCCGCTATGCAGGACCGCCAGTTGATGACCAAAACGAGCCACAAAGCGACGGACTAACTGGGTCGTGAGGGCAATCTCCGGCGCCAGTACCAATGCCTGTCGGCCAAGCCGTAACGCACGAGCGATCAGTCGCAGGTAGACTTCAGTTTTCCCGCTACCGGTGATCCCATAGAGCAGAAACCTTCCGCCCGTACCGGCTTCAAGCGCAGTCACGATTGTCTCATACGCTACCCGCTGAGCACTTGTCAATGGTGGCGGTGTATCGGTGGCCGGATGTACTGTTGCCAGTGGATCCCGATAGATTTCACGACCAACCAGTTGTACAAAACCCCGCCGTTCAAGCGCACGTATCCCTGTACTGTCAATACCTGTCGCCCGCCGTAATTCATTCACCGTAGGAGGATCGCTTGTCGTCCGTTCAGCCAGCCAGCGCAATGCTGCTGCCTGTCTGGGTGCACGGCGCAGTTCGGCTATTGCTTGATCGAGATCGGGCAACGTTAACCGGACAAACTGCTCTTGTTGGGGACGTACTCGCGGTGGATCGATACGCAAGCGGCGTGTAATCAGACCTCGTTCAGCCAATGACCGATACGCAGCCCGCAGATTTGCATCACTTCCGCGCAGCGCCGCCCGCAAGTCGGCCTCACTCAATTCCCCGTGCCGACGCAAATAAAAGAGGATCGCCCGCTCACGCTCTGGTAATGCACCCAATTCACACGTAAGCCCTGCCGCCGTTGCCCGCCAGGTTGTCACCGCCTGCCGGATCATGCCTGGCGGCAAACAGAGATCAAGCACCGCTGCCAGCGTTGTATAGCAGTTCTCGGCCACCCAATGCGCTAATTGAATCGTCAGTTGTGGGATCGATAGATCAGGATCGACCAGGTCAATCAGATCGCGCAACCCACTGACAGTGCGGCGCTGCATTGCCAGAACCACCCCCTGAACCTGCTGTTGGCGCAACGGTACCCACACCAGTTGTCCTATCGCGATGGCCGCTTGCAAATGATCAGGTACACGGTACGAGAAGATGCCCTGGTGTTGGGATGGCAAGGAGTCTGTGAGGACGGCCACATCAGCCACCAGTTCAGAGACAGGATTCATAGACAACGAATCACCTCAGATTGCAGCGATATTCCGGCTTTATGATATACTATCCCTTCGGATCGCTGGAGGGTCTCGGGCCGGCAACGGGCTGGCTTCTCCCCTCCGTAAATACTAAAGAGAGGCAAACTATGGCAAACGTTACCCTGACAGCTCAGCGGCGCCACATCTTTGGCAAAAAAGTCAAAACACTCCGTCGGGAAGGAATTTTGCCGGCTAATTTCTACGGCAAAGGCGTTGAAACCACGGCGATTCAGATCAACGAACGCGATTTCGAGCAGATCTTCCGAACGGTGCCGAAAGGCGAGTCCTTCAACCTCGACATCGAAGGTACGACATACCCGGTCGTGATTTATGTCGTGCAACGCCATCCGGTAACCCGCAAATTCCTGCACATTGACTTCAAGCTGGCCTGATGAGCAGCACCGGTGGGCCGATAGGTATCGGCCCACCACCCCGGCTAACCGGCATACCGCCGCCCCTTCCAAACCACTCCCTGTCCTAATCGAACGCGCAGAATGCCATACCCGGCAATCAGCAAATACATCAGCAAACCGACCGGCCAGAGAACGGCGTGCAGTGGGTTGAGCCGGTAAAACCGTTGATACAGCGTTCCCCAAAACAGCAGGCCAACCAGCCAGGATACCATTCCGACCAGCAAAACCAGACTTCCTGCCCAGCCACCGGTGAACCAACCGCCGATCATCAACAGCAATGGGCCATACGCCTGTGCCAATAGCAACGTCATCCCCATTAACGAACGCCAGCCACCACTCCGCGATCCTGCCGAGGCATTTTTCATCAAACCCTCGATCACTTCAGCCGCATTCGTATACATCCGTACTGCCAGATACTCCATTCCAATCGCACCACGCACCGTGAAACCGGCAGCGCGCAAACGCTGGCCGAGGCGAACATCTTCCAGCACCTCAGCCCGTACCGCTCCATGGCCGCCAATCGCTTCATACGCCGCACGCCGCACGAAGATGCATTGACCGTTCGCTAACACCTCTTCTGGGCGAACATCAGGCTTAGCCAGGCGCTCAAAAGGAAAGATGGACACGATCAAGGCCACGAATGGCGGCAAGATCAATCGTTCAGACCACGTTTTCAACTCAAGAAAGGGAAAGATCGTCACCATATCGCCATTGGTCGTCAAGGCATGACAAAGCAAGGCGGCTGCCAGATCAGGCGCCGGCGCCGTATCTGCATCGAGAAAGAGCAACCATTCACCGCTCGCCGCACTACTGGCCTGCTGGCAGGCATGGCATTTACCAACCCAACCCGGTGGCAGAGGTTTCCCGGTGATTATCCGTAACCGGGCATCGGTAGCTGCCAGATCGGCCAGAATTGCCGGTGTCCGGTCGGTTGAGCCATCATCAACCACGATCACCTCAATATGAGGATAGCGCTGGGCCAATGCTCCTTGCACACAACGGCCAATTCCCCGCTCTTCATTGCGCGCAGGAATTAAAATCGAGATCAATGGCGGATCAGGGGGAAGGCACGGCGACGTTAACCGTGGAATCTGACGCATTCGTTGCCACTGACCGAGAAAACTACCGGCAAGCCCCAATCCGATCACAACCCAGAGAAGAGTGAGCCACATGGATGCACCTCATTCGCAAGCACAACTATGCATAGTATAACAAAGGGGTGGATCGGCAAAGAGGAGAGAGACCATGCGGAAGACGAGACAGTGAATCTTACATAGAACGATCCGATGGTTCGCAGTCTTCTGGCCTCTTTACCGCTTCCTGAAGCGATCTGGCGTGTGCGTTGCCCGCCATTGCCCTGCCACTTGACAAGCTGACGACCTTCGAGTATACTACGCAGCGTTGCGACGGCAACGGTCTCACCGCCACGGTAGACCTGACAATTCAGCGGGCGCGCTCTCGCCAACTAGCGTCACTTCCGTGACACTAGTTTTTTGTTCGCCCGCATTCGCACCTTGACAAGCAAGCGTGATCCATCGCGCATCGTAGTCCAGCAATGTAGAGTTTGATCCTGGCTCAGGACGAACGCTGGCGGCGTGCCTAATGCATGCAAGTCGAACGCAGCAGGCGTGCCTGGCTGCGTGGCGAACGGCTGAGGAACACGTGGGTGACCTGCCCCGGAGTGGGGGATACCCCGTCGAAAGACGGGACAATCCCGCATACGCTCTACGGAGGAAAGCCTTCGGGCGCTCCGGGAGGGGCCTGCGGCCCATCAGGTAGTTGGTGTGGTAACGGCGCACCAAGCCAATGACGGGTACCTGGTCTGAGAGGACGGCCAGGCAGACTGGGACTGCGACACGGCCCAGACTCCTACGGGAGGCAGCAGCAAGGAATTTTCCCCAATGGGCGCACGCCTGAGGGAGCAACGCCGCGTGGAGGACGACGGCCTTCGGGTTGTAAACTCCTTTCGGGTGGGACGAACAGGACGGTACCACCAGAAGCAGCCCCGGCTAACTCTGTGCCAGCAGCCGCGGTAAGACAGAGGGGGCAAGCGTTGTCCGGAGTTACTGGGCGTAAAGGGCGCGAAGGCGGTCGGTTGCGTCGGCGCTGAAAGCGCCCCGCTTAACGGGGCGAGGCGCGCCGATACGAACCGACTGGAGGCGAGCAGAGGGCAGCGGAATTCCGGGTGGAGCGGTGAAATGCGTAGAGATCCGGAGGAACGCCAGTGGAGCAGTCGGCTGCCTGGGCTCGACCTGACGCTGCGGCGCGACAGCGTGGGGAGCAAACCGGATTAGATACCCGGGTAGTCCACGCCGTAAACGATGCCGACTCGGCGTTTGGCGCGCGTGAGCGCGCTGGGCGCCTTAGCTCACGCGGTAAGTCGGCCGCCTGGGGACTACGAGCGCAAGCTTAAAACTCAAAGGAATTGACGGGGGCCCGCACAAGCAGCGGAGCGTGTGGTTTAATTCGACGCAACACGAAGAACCTTACCCGGACTTGACATGACGCTGCAGACCGGCGAAAGTCGGTCGCCTTCGAGGGTGCGTCACCGGTGCTGCATGGCTGTCGTCAGCTCGTGTCGTGAGATGTTGGGTTCAGTCCCGCAACGAGCGCAACCCGCGTCGGTAGTTACGAGTGTCTACCGAGACTGCCGCCGTGACCGGCGGAGGAAGGCGCGGATGACGTCAAGTCAGCATGGCCCTGACGTCCGGGGCGACACACACGCTACAATGGCCACGACAATGCGTCGCCAAGCCGCAAGGCGGAGCTAATCGCCCAAACGTGGTCTCAGTGCAGATCGGGGGCTGCAACTCGCCCCCGTGAAGGCGGAGTTGCTAGTAACCGCGTATCAGCCATGGCGCGGTGAATACGTTCCCGGGCCTTGTACACACCGCCCGTCACGTCATGGGAGTGGCCAATGCTTGAAGTCCGTGTGCTAACCCGCGTTGCGGGAGGCAGCGGCCGAGGGCAGGGGCCGCGACTGGGACGAAGTCGTAACAAGGTAGCCGTACCGGAAGGTGCGGCTGGATCACCTCCTTTCTAGGGAGCATCGCCCAATCACTGATGTTCACAAGCTGCTGCGTGCCACGGTCACCACGCTTGCCTGTCAAGGTGTTCCCGCCCTCCTTAACCCAGGAGGGCGGTTGTGTTTTTAGGAATGGTATGCCGCGCAGGACGGCATTTCCCATGTTTGACTCAGATCACTGTGCGCCGCGCGCAACCCGCTGCTGCTTCTCAATCAGGCGCTGCTCGGCAGCGAGCCGTTCGAGGTCATACGTGTCGTGGTCAACGAACCACATCCCGCTGGCGAGTGTCGGATGCACGGCTTGGATGGCGCGAAACATCGCCTGCGCAATCCGACGGTACGCCGGATGACCCTGACGAGCGCTGCGCAACTCAATCAGGTGGTATGCCTCACGGAGATTGAGCGTCATCCGCCAGCGCACGCGAAAGCCGAAGGGTATCGCATACTGGGCTTCGTGAGGCAACGTCGCGCGCATCGCAACCACCAGCTCGGCGGCCTGTTCCATTGCCGCCCGATACTGATCGGCAACCCCCATCGCTTCCAGCTCGGGCGGAAGAACGAATCCGTGGTCGACGGTGAACGCCTGCCGTTCCTGGGTCAACACACGATGGCGTTGCAGATCGCGGTAGGCGCCGATGTCGGCCAGCATGTCGAAGGTGTAATACGCCTCCTCAAATGCGCGCCCCGGACGATGAAACCGACTCGCGCGATCGCCGATGGCAGCCGCGATGATGGCGGCGCGTTCGGTGTCAGGCATGCGATCAACCAGCGCGCGCACCGTAGCGAGCGGCGCATCGAGATGCGGGTACAAAATGGCGGCAACGACCTTCTGTTCCGCCTGTGGGTCAAACTCGACCAACTGCACCTCGACCGGCGGCTCACTCGCATCACGCGGGAGTCCGGCAGGATCAATCTGCGCGGCCAGCGCCGCCGCCCGTTCGCGATTCGCGGCCAGATATGACGAATATGCTTTGCCGCGTTCACTCTTCGCGCGTTTAACAAACGATGGGATGACCTGATCAAGCTCGGCCTGGATTGCCTCACCGAGATGACGCGCTTCAGCAAGCGGCGAGGCTGCCAGTTTGACGAGCAGATATTCAAAGGCGCGGCCATTGCCGAACAAACCGACATTCGTGCGGGTTGCCAGCGGCAACAACCCGCGCAGGATGTCAAGCGCTTTGGCGCGAATGGCGTTGGCATGCGCCTGAGGCGCGACTGCCGGATCGCGCGGCAGTCGGGAATGCAACCACGCCTGCGCCTGCGGCAGGAGCGCGCTGTAGGTCGCAAACAGATGATCCATCGTCGCCGTGTAACGAGCGGCAAACGGTGAGGCCATGATGGCTGGCTCGCGAACGTAGGCGTACCCGTCGGGGCCGGGCAGATCGAAACGAACATATCGAGTCGATTTCTCAAGCGGCGACAGACCGAGGCGGCTGTCTTCGAGCAGCTTGGCCGCAATATTGCTCACCCCTTCGCAGGCGAGATGCGCTCCGCCGAGCTCTGCAACCGAGTCGTCGCCGTACCCGATCAGCACCCGGTCGTAGAACGCCTCGGCCTGACGCACCGCGATGAGCTGATCGGTCGCATGCTGCGCTGATGTCGCAACGATTGCGGCAAACCCTGACTCTGGCTCGTTGAGAAACTCATCGAGCAAGACCCGGCGCAGACTTTTCGCGCTTCGACTGTAGCGCGAGAAGAGCGCCCCTTTGACCACCTCGGGCAGATTGCGCAGGCAGAAGACCGGTCGATCGGTATTGGTGACGAATGACTGCAAGCGCGCAGTCTCTTCGCGTGTAAAGTGTTCGGCGCTCTGCTCAAACATCGCCAGCCTCCTTCTCATCAATCGTTCTTCAGTGCGCGGGTGCATTGTAGCACGGCTGCACGCAAGAACAGAGCATGCAACTGCTGCCAGAGGGCATTGCGCCATCACTTCTTGCGCCATTCAAGCGCACTATAGTCATACGCATTGACCAGCGCGCAGGCAGTTTTGTGAGCGACGTCCCGTCGCGCCCGCGTGACCTTCAAAGCAGCTTTCGCCACCAGAGTGCGCGCCGCGCGGGAGCGATTGCTGCCTTTCATGCGCCGGGCGAGCCGCCGCTCCAACCCGACATCGACGCCAACGGCCTTGCCGATTGGTGGGAGCGGCGACGGCGCAACTCACACGCGATGCGCCCGCGCGATCCATCCGCGTTGCGAACGATGGTGCAGGTTTTGGGCGCGCGCTCCAATGGTCGATCGGCATGCAGCCGGATGGCGCCGATCGTGGAAAGCGTCAGCCGCTGCTTGTCCAGCGTGACGCCGCTGCCCTACTGCGGGGAAGTGAAGCTGTCGTACCAGCCCTTGACCTTGAATCTGGGGTAGCCGGGCTGCTCACCAGCGTTCACCCGCCGAAAGAACACTCGAAACGCGCGGTCTCCCCGACGCAGGACATCCTGCACGACCTGGGAGTGGACACGCAGGAGCGACGCCCACGTTCGTTTCCGCGCGGGCAGGCTGGCGCGCGGGCGCGCAGAGCCAATCGACTCGCCGCGCTCGCGATACGCGGTCTTGCGTTCACCCGGTGCGTGGTTGGAGAGACGGCGGCAGGTTTCCAGCGTCTCGGCAAGCCATGCCGCCTGCGCCGTTGTCGGACGCAATTTGGAGACAAACGTTTTCAATCGCGTGCGCTCCGCGCGTCAAGAGACCGCCGAATGGCATCGGCAGAACCATGGCCAGCCGTCGAGTGGAACATCTGTTTCATTAGCTTGCGGAGCGATGCACGATGGATCCGCGCGCGAACAGCGCGCTTCATCCCACCCCGCAAGGGTGTGAGCGTTCGCGCGCCTGTTCTGTAAAGATATATGCCATCAGCAGCAATCCTGGGCTGCGCGCCGGCCACGTCGGGCGCGCAGGATCGGCCAGCCCAGCCCCAGACACGCCGGCAGCACGACAGCCCACACCCAGACCAGATCAGCCTCGAGCGGCGGCGGCGTGGGTTCAGCAGTCGGCTCGAACGTCACCAAAACGAAACGCTCCTTGGCCGCGATAAACTGCTCAGGCGTCATTGCAACCCCGGACAGTTTCATCATCAGCCGCAGCGTGGGATTGGTTTGCGCCCAGGCAAAAGCGCAGCGCAATTCATCGTCCGCCTCGATTCGCCGCGCCCGCACCGATTGCGTCCCGCGCCAGGTCTGCACCGTTGCGAGCGGATTAGCCTGCAAGTTGCGATACCAATCGGTGTTCGTCCCCCAACCGCTCATCACAGTCGGCTGGCCGGCAAACTCGTGGAACTCGATGGCAGTGCGCCGCGGCTGACCGCTCTTCCGGCCGGCGGTGGTCAAAATCATAAACAGATGGCCAATGAAAACGCCCATTCCCAGCCGATAGAGCAGGATGGGCGTCTTGAAGAGATATTTCGCCCAACCGCCAGGGTAGGGCAGGATCATGAACCAGGGTTGTTCAGGCATCAGAGACTATCCTTGTCGCGAATGAAATGGTTGGAAAGCGCCTTCGCCGTTCGGATCAGGAATATAGTTATTGCGCGTTTACGGTCAGGTTGGGAAAGGACAGGCAATCGTTACACCAGGTCGCACAATCCTCTTGCATGATACAATCGCCGGTTCCAATCCTGCGCCGAGGAAACCTGAATACATCCATTAGTTCAAGCCTTGACAGCCGGTACATCGATCAGTATGATGATGATTATCTAATGGATTAATAATCCATCGTTACATGTATTGTACCTGTACGCATATCGCTGGCGCGAAGGTGATTGCCAGCGCAATGCACATTAACAACTGCATAGGAGGCTACCGTGACAGAGCTACTCTGGGCTGTCCTCGCATTGATTGCAGGACTGGCTGGCGGCGCTGGCATTGGCATCTGGTGGGCAAGCAACGGCGCAAACTCACTGGTGCAACGCAAAGCCGCTGAGGCCAGACTGCTTCTCGAAGAGGCGCGGTCCCAGCAAAAAGAGATTCTTTTACAGGCCAAAGACGAAGCGCTCCGCATCCGCGCTGAAGCGGAAGCAGAATTGCGCGAGTCGCGGCAGAGTCTGCAAAAACAGGAAGAGCGGTTGCAACGTAAAGAGGAGAATATCGATCGCAAACTCGAAGGAATCGAGCGCCGCGAGCGGTTGATCCAACAGCGCGAGCGCCAGACCGAACAACTGGCGCAAGAAGCTGAACGCCTGAGACAGCAACAAGCGCAGGAGCTGGAACGGATCTCGCAGTTATCACGCGATGAAGCCCGGTCGATTATTCTGGCCGAGGTAGAGCGTGAGACGCGCGAAGAAGCTGCCCGGCGCATCCGTGAACTCGAACAGCGCACAAAGGAAGAAGCCGATAAAATTGCCCGGAAGGTGATTGGACTGGCAATTCAACGCTGCGCGAGTGATTACGTTGCAGAAATGACCGTCTCAACGGTGAATCTGCCCAGTGAAGAGTTGAAAGGGCGAATCATTGGCCGCGAAGGTCGCAATATCCGCGCCTTCGAGCAGATCACCGGTGTTGATATTATCGTTGATGATACCCCCGAAGCGGTAACGCTCTCGTGTCACGACCCAGTGCGCCGTGAAGTGGCGCGGGTTGCGTTACTCAAATTATTGAAGGATGGTCGCATTCATCCTTCCCGTATCGAGGAGGTGGTTCACAAGACGCAGCTTGAGATTGAGCAAATTATGCGTGAAGAGGGTGAACGGGTGGCCTACGAAGCCAACGTCCAGGGTCTCCACCCTGATCTGATCAAGCTGCTTGGTCGGTTGAAGTATCGCACCAGCTATGGTCAAAATGTCTTACAGCATTCGCTGGAATGCGCCCTGCTGGCGGCGCACATGGCCGCCGAATTAGGGGCTAACGTCAATATCGCGAAAACTGCCGCTCTCTTACACGACATTGGCAAGGCGGTCGATCACGAGGTGCAAGGCCCGCACGCGCTGATCGGCGCTGAAATTGCGCGTCGGCTCGGTCGCTCCCCCGCGATCGTGCATGCAATTGCCGCACATCACTATGATGAAGAGCCTCAGACCGTCGAGGCATTTCTCGTCATCGCCGCTGACGCGATTTCGGGCGCCCGCCCCGGCGCTCGCCGCGAAACGCTCGATCTGTACATCAAGCGCCTCGAAGCGTTAGAAACGGTGGCAACCTCATTCCCCGGCGTGCAGCGGGCGTTTGCCGTGCAGGCCGGTCGCGAGGTGCGCGTGATGGTGCAACCTGACCAGATCGATGATCTGGCCAGCATTCATCTGGCGCGCAATGTCGCCAAGAAGATCGAAGAGAGTTTGCAATATCCGGGCCAGATCAAAGTAACGATTATTCGTGAAACCCGCGCAGTGGATTACGCGCGGTGAGGCTGGCGCCATCAGGGAATTGCCGGTTGCGGTGAGCTGGCCGCTCATTCGCGTGCCTTACCAGCACGCGAATGACATCGCGGCAGCGCGCTGGTCAGATGCGCAATGCGCCAGGATAAACCTGCACGCTCATCGCAACCAGCATTCATCACGGGCAACGCAGTCAAAATTGTTCCCTTTTGCGCTGCCAAATCACGATAGTGTGTGGTACAATCAACACACATTCGATTTCATCGGTCAAGAGGGATTTCTACACGAGGAGGCTGCGCCGGTATGACCCTGGCAACTCCGCCCGATGATGCGAGCCGTCTATCTACCCGTCACCAACAGGAGGAAGCTATGAGCAACGCCCAGCCGCTTGAGCGGGCCGTCGGCGAGTTGAGTGCTACCCCCGCTCGGCAGCAGCGCAGTGCTGAGGTCTTGAAGGTCTCAACGCGCTCACGGCCGAGCGCTGTAGCCGGCGCCATTGCCGGTGTCATGCGCGAAAATGGTTCGGCAGAAGTGCAATCGATCGGCGCTGGCGCAACCAATCAGGCGATCAAAGCCGTGGCAATCGCTCGCGCTTATCTCAGCGAGGAGGGGATTGACATCGTCTGCATTCCTTCGTTTATCGATGTCGCCATCGATGATGAGGAACGCACAGCCATCCGTCTCCTGATCGAACGTCGGTAGCCTCCTGTGTGGTTCCGTCGTCGCAGGTGAGGCATCTCCACGCGGAGATGCCTCACCTTGTATCCCAGCGAGTGATCGGTCTATGGAAGAGATCGCGCGCTTTCTGCGCTCATACCCGCCGTTTGACCGTCTACCTGATCATGTGGTGAGCCAGATAGCCGGCGAGCTACAGATCGAGTTCGTGCGCGCTGGGCAGACGATTTTGACCCGCGGCGGCGACCCAGCCCAGTTTCTCTATATCGTGTGCAAGGGATCGGTTGATCTCTTGCGCAGCGAAGACCAGGTCGTTGATACGCTCGGCCCTGGCGAGGCGTTTGGTCATCCATCGCTCATCCGTGGTCAGGCGCCGCTGGTGACTGTGCGCGCCCACACTGACACCCTGCTCTATCTCTTGCCAGGAGCAATTTTTCACCGTCTGCGGGCTGAACAACCACAATTCGCCGCATTTTTCGCCGCTTCGGTGATCGAACGACTGGGTTATGCCTTGCAGTCGCGTCAGTCGGAAGCCAATCCGGCCTTGTTTCAAACCCGTCTGCGCGATCTGATCGCCCGCCCGCCCGTCTTCATTAGCGCCGATGCCACCGTCGGCGATGCCGCGCGCCTGATGCGGGCCGAACGGATTTCGTCGCTGATTGTTGATCAGTTTCCCCCTGGGATCATTACCGACCGCGATCTGCGCAATCGGGTGCTGGCCGAAGGATTGCCTGACACAACGCCGGTGCGCCAGGTGATGAGCGCGCCGGCAACGACGCTCTCAGCAGATGCGCTGGCTTTTGAAGGCCTGCTGTTGATGCTTGAGCGCGGCATTCACCATCTGCCGTTGATCGATGACCAGCAGGTCGTCGGTCTGGTGACCCACACCGATATTCTCCGGCGGCAAAGCAACAGTCCGCTCTTCTTGCCCAGACTGCTGCAACGCGCCACCTCACTTGCCGATCTGCGCCGATATTCCGATCAGGTGGCCGAAGCAGTGGCAACCCTAACCGATGCCGGGGCGCGGGTAAGTGATATTGGCCGGGTAGTGGCCGTTGCCCACGATGCGCTCTTGCAGCGTCTGCTGCGCGATGCCGAAGCGCGCCTGGGACCGCCGCCCGCGCCGTATGCATGGCTGGTGCTCGGTTCGGAGGGGCGGTATGAGCAGACGCTGCGCACCGACCAGGACAATGCGCTGGTCTACGATGATGACGCTTCACCGGAAGCGGTCGCTTACTTTGAGCAGCTCGCCGAACTGGTGGTGAACTGGCTGGTCGAGTGTGGCTTCCCGCGCTGCCCAGGGAACATCATGGCAACCAATCCCGAATGGCGCCAGCCATTGTCGGTGTGGCAGCGCTACTTTCGGCGCTGGATTGAAGTGCCAGATGAAGAATCATTGCTGCGCACGGCCATCTTCTTCGACTACCGGCAGGTGCATGGCACGCTGCCCGCCGAGCCGGCGCTGCGCGCGATTACCCAGCACGCTGCCGATCATCGCATCTTCATGGCTCGCCTTGCCCGCGCTGCATTGCGCCAGCCAGCGCCGTTGACCTTCTTTCGCCAGGTTGCGCTTGAGCGACGGGGCGATCAGCGCGATCTGCTCGATCTGAAGCTGCGCGGCACGGCCATGGTGGTCGATCTGGCGCGGTTGTTCGGGTTAGAGGCGCGCAGCAACGAAACCAATACGATTGCCCGCCTGCGCGCAGCCATAGCCGCTGGCGTGTTGAGCCGGGAAGATGGCGATAATCTGATCAGCGCCTTTGAATTGCTCTCTACCCTGCGTCTGCACCATCAGCAGCAACAAATTGCCCAAGGATTGCCGCCCGACAACCTGATTAACTTCCATCAGTTGGGGCCGCGCGAGCGTCGTGAGATCAAGGAATCGTTACAGGTGATTGCGTCGGTGCAGCGCGGTGTAGCGCTCACCTTCCATACCGAGCGATTGGCATAGAGGTGGTCATGACGTTCTGGTCGCGCCTGTTTCAGCGGATTCCCCCGGCCGATTTTGTCCGCGCTTACGAAGCGTTCCCGATGCCGGATCGACGGCTGCCCTGGCGCGAGGCGCCCTATACGGTGATCGATGTTGAAACAACCGGGCTTGATCCGCGTCACGATGCCCTGATTGCGGTTGGCGCAGTCAACGTCGAGAATGGCCGGGTTTTGCTCAAACAGACCTGGTATTCGCTCATTCGCCCCCCAGCCGATCGTGAACCGAGCGTCGAGAGCATTCGCGTGCATCATCTCACTCCGGAAGAGTTGCGCCATGCCCCGCCTGCGCATGAGGTGCTGGCCGAGCTGTTGCAGCGGATTGCCGGTCGGGTGCTGGTCGTGCATGTGGCCGAAATCGATGTGCGCTTCATCAATGCCGCTTTGAAGCCTTTCGGCGGTCGGCTGCGCGAACCCATTCTCGACACGGCGCGGCTGGCGATGACGCTGCACCTCAATGCGCAATGGCTTGGCGAACAGCCACGCGATATGCCGAGACCGGCAGTGGAGCTGCGCGGTCTGGCGACGGCGCTTGGTCTGCCCGTGTACGCTCAGCACAATGCGCTCAACGATGCGGTAACCACGGCACAGTTGTTCGTGGCCCAGGCAACCCTGCTGGCAGACCAGGGGCGCAGCAACCTGGCCGGCCTGATCCGCGCCGGTGGAGTGTAACGCGCATTCCGGCGCGCCGCGGCTTGCAAATTCAGCCGGTCACGGCTACAATCAGCCTGCTATGGAAGACACATCAACGCCGATCGGCGTCGTCATCGTTTCCTACAACACTGCCGCATTGCTCCGTCGCTGCCTCGAATCGCTGCAAGTCTGTCAGCGACCGCTCCAGATTGTTGTGGTCGATAACGGCTCGCGTGATGAGAGTGTCTGGCTGGTTCGCAACGCATTTCCCTGGGTCAGCGTGCGTGAACTGCCCGACAATCCGGGCTATGCCGCTGCGTGTAACGAAGGCATTCGGGCGCTCGCCCCTACCTGCTGGGCCATTCTGGTGCTCAACCCCGATACCGAGACGCTCCCCGGCGCGATTGAGGCCATGGCCGATTTTCTCATCGCCCATCCTCGCGTCGGCATGGTCGGACCGCGCCTGCTCAATCCCGACGGCACACTCCAGCGGGCGGCCTTTCGCTTTCCTGACCTGATCACTACAGCGCTCGATCTCTTCCCGCCCGGCGAGGTGTTGCCCGGTCGACTCTACGACTCGTGGTGGCATGGACGCTACCCGGCTGAACTGGCCGATGCGCCGTTCCCCATCGATTACCCGTTAGGCGCCTGCATGATGGTGCGCACTGCGACGATTGCTGAAGTCGGGGGAATGGATGAAGGGTATTTCATGTACTGCGAGGAGATCGACTGGTGTCGGCGCATCAAACAGGCTGGCTGGGCGATCTGGCAGGTGCCGGCAGCGCGGGTGATTCATGTTGGCGGCGCGGCCACACGCCAGTTGCGCTGGCGCATGTTCGTCGCGCTCTGGCGGGCGCGGGCGCGCTACATAGCCAGATTCGGCTCGCCAGCGATCCGGCGCGCTTACACCGTTCTGGTCGCCATTGGCATGCTGCGGCTGATCGGAAATGCCTGGTATGCCTACCTCACCGGAAGGATCAGTCGCGATGAGCTACGCTCCCATCTGCTCGCTTACAGCCTGATTCTGGGCACAACTACGAATTCCGACCCGCTGGCGGTTGCGAATGTCACGCGCTGATGCTATAGTAGCAACAAGAGCGCGCGCAGTCTGGCGGGACTGTGCCGCTCATCCCTGGAACAAATCGCGATTCGATCCGAACAATGTGAGGTTGGTTCGCGTGAACATACCGACGCATTGCTCCGCAACTCTGACCGGTGACATGCTCAGATCAGCACTCGCGCATCCCGTTCACTACGGCGACATTCTATGAACGAGTTGATGTTGCAGCATACACAATCGATCACCAGTATCGTCGCGTGAGCTGGCGTCGATGAATGCTCCGCGCTCCGCCCTCGGCTATGGACAACAGGAGCAGATTAGACAACGATGTACGAACCAAAGCGACCTGATGTCGCGGTCTTTATCGACTTCGAGAATATCTATGTGAGTGTGCGCGATAAGCTTAATGCCACACCCAACTTTGAAGCGATAATGGACCGTTGCAATGATCTCGGCCGCGTGGTCATTTCACGCGCTTACGCCGATTGGTACCGCTATCCCCGCATTACCAGCGCACTCTACGCTAACGCTATCGAACCCATCTACGTCGCCACGTACTACTACGACAAAGATGCCGGACGCACCGGGCGCGCAATTAAGAACAGCGTCGATATGAATCTGTGTATCGACGCAATGAAGACGCTCTTCACCAACCCAAATGTAGCCCGCTTTGTGCTGGTTACCGGCGACCGCGATTTTATCCCGCTTGTGCATAGCATTCGTCAGCAAGGCAAAGAGGTTTACATTATCGGCATCGGCGGCGCCGCCAGCACCCATCTCGCCCAGAGCGCCGATGAATTCGTCTTCTACGAGCAGTTGATCGGACGTCAGCCTAACGCCAGCGCCGCCGCCACGGCCATCGCCAATCGCGCCACCGAGCTAACCCGCCCGCTCGAACCGGTTGAACCGGCGCCGCCTCCTGTGGCCGCGCCGCCTCCTGCTGCCACTCCTCTTGCTCCAGCGCCTGCCGAGACTGACATCTACGATGTGCTGGTACAGGCGATTCATCTGGCCCGTAAACGAGGCTATGTGACAACGCTCGGTTCGCTCAAGATGCTGATGAAGGAGCTGATGGGCGGCGATTTCAAAGAGAATCGCTACCGCGACCTGAATGGTCGCCCCTTCACCAAATTCAAAGACCTGGTGCTCGATGCTGAACAGCGCGGCAAGGTGCAGGTCTTTACTAAAGGCTCGGTCAATGAGGTCTTTTTGCCGGGCGAAGACCCCATGAAGCTCTCGCGCTTCGCCCCAACCCTGCTGGAAGAGCTGCCACCGGAGCCGGTTGTGATCGATCCGCCGGTAGGCAGCAATGGCGATATGCAACTGGCCGATCTCAGCATCGCGATCAGCGAGGAGACGGTGACTGTGCCAGAGCCAGAGCCAGCGCCAGCCGCAGTGGCAACCAATGGCGCGCGTCGCCGCCGCCGCCGCTCTCGTCGCAGCGGTCGCAAGGAGACCACTGCTGCCGTTGAGACGAGCAGTGAACTGCTCGCAGAGGAGGAGCCTGAGTTCACTCCGCCGCTCATCGATGAACCGGCAGCAATAGAGTTCACTGAGCTGAAAGCGATCGCAGCGGTCGAACCGGAGCCGATTCTGGCCGAGGAGCCGACGGCGAACACATCCGCCGAACCGGTATTGCTTCCTGACCTGGCAGAGAGTGAGTCGACTGCGAAACCTTCGCGCAATCGCCGCCGTCGCTCGCGCAAGACAGCGACTGAACCGGTTGTTGAGTCTGACGTCGCGCTTAACCCAGAACCGGCAATCGCGCCGGAACCCACTCCAGCGTCGGCAATCGCGCCGGAACCAGCTTCAGAACTGGCGGTTGCGCCGGAATCCGCTCCAGCGTCGGCAGGTGCGCCGGAACCCACTCCAGCGCCGGCAGGTGCGCCGGAACCCGCTGCAATGGAAAGCACAGTCCAGTCAGCGCCTCCTGGGCCGACAACGCCGACCGAAGACACAATCGGTCACGTCGATTTCAGCGTTGAGTTCAGTGCCGAAGAATGGGAACTCTTCCGAACGACAGTGCGTGAGCTGGGCAAGCCGGCCACCTTCCAGCAGTTGCTCACTGCCCTTCAGAATGCGCGCAAGCAGCACAATCTGCCGCGCACGACGGAAGAAAACCGGACGATGCTCAAGCAGGCGATCCACCACGGCATGCTGGAGCGTTCCACCCGCAATCGACGGGTTTACTATACGCTGGTCGAGAATCTGTAATCTTTCGACAGCGAGCGCTACTTCCGGCAACAGCGCTCGCTGTCGGAGCGCTTCGTATCATCGCGCATGGATCGATTGATTAAAATCTGTGGTCTCCGCACGGTTGAAGGAGCGCTGGCAGCCGCCACTGCCGGCGCTGATCTGATCGGTCTGGTCTTCGCGCCTAGCCGACGGCGCGTCACTATTGCTGAAGCGCAGCAGATTGCAGTCGCCGCGCGCGCATTGCCGCCACCCCGTCCAGTCATCGTTGGCCTGTTCGTCAACGAGCCAGTCGATCAGGTCGCGGCAATCGCCGCGACCGTTGGTCTGGAGGCGATCCAGTTGAGTGGAGACGAGCCGCCTGATTACCCTGCACCGTCAGCATTGCCGTTGATCAAAGCAATTCGGATGACCGGCGACGCCGTTGAACAGGCATGGCTCAGCCGGATTGCGACGACGCCACGACCAACCGGCGCGCGCCTGCCAGCGCTGAGTGCGCTGGTTGACGCCCACGTGGCGGGCGCTTACGGCGGCACCGGCACGCAAGCCGACTGGACGCGCGCTGCGGCCATTGCCCGTCAGTGCCCGACGATTCTTGCCGGTGGGCTGAACCCGACCAATGTGGCCGCGGCAATTGCGCAGGTCAATCCGCTCGGCGTTGACGTCAGCAGCGGTGTGGAACGTAATGGGCAAAAAGACCCCGCCCTGATTGCGGCATTTGTCGCCGCTGCGCGTGGCGCGGCGGCCCAGGAAGCATAGCATGCAGCGACGATGGCTGGGCTGGCTCTGGCGCCTCCTCTTCCGGCTGATCAGCGCGATTACGCTGCTGATTGTGCTGCGCTGGATCGTGCTCCGCTTTCGGCGGGTGAAGATTGCGCCAACACCGTATGCCACGCCGCCGATCGGGCCAGGCGAAATTAACGGTCACCGTCGTCGGATTGTGATCAGTGATCTGCATCTCGGCAATGGTGACCGCCGCGACGATTTCAGTGACGATGCAACGCTGATCGCCTTTCTCGATCATTATGCGAGCCGCGAACCAACCGAGCTCATTCTGGCCGGCGATACCTTCGAGTTCTTGCAGGTCAGTCTGCCCGATGTGGCCGATGATGAGTGGTCACAGCGAGCTGCCGCCTTGCGCTTACAGGCAATCCTGGCCGCGCATGCGGGAGTAGTGGATGCGCTGCGCCGGTTCGTGCAGCAACCGGGCTGCCAGCTCACCATCCTGATCGGCAACCATGATTTCGAGCTACACTACCCGGCAGCAAAAGCGGTCTTGCGCAGCGCGCTTGAGCTGCCTGCCGATGATCCGCGGCTGCGGTTTGGCATCAGCTACCATGGCGGCGGCGTCTACATTGTGCATGGCAACCAGTTCGATCCGTGGAATCGCTTTGTCAATTTCGCCAGCATCAGCGAGCCATTTGAAGTGGTGCGCGGCACTCAATTGGTCAAAGAGGTGATCAACGAGCTGGAAGATGACAGCTTTCCGCTTGCGCCATTGATCGACAACATCAAGCCCTCATCGGCTTTCTTCTGGCACCTGATGAGCCTGCAACGCCTGCGTGATCCGGTTGCGCGACGCTTCGTCACGCGAGGAGTCGTCGGCTTTCTGCAAGTCACCGCCTGGGCGCCGCCCCACCATCTTTCAACCGAACCCGATCCGTGGCTCAAACAATCGCCATTGATCGCGCTCTGGCAGCCAATCGCCGCCTTCCGCCGTCGGCGCGTGGCGCGCCACCAGGCGATTGCCCGTCAGGTAGGCGATGTGGTCGGCGCTGGCGGAGAATTGCCGGAAATGATGGATCAGGTGCAAGACGAAGCGCGCCGCCAGGCCGCCCGGGAAGTGACAGCGTTCAACGATGAGATCGCGCGCGAGATGGCCCTGATCGCGCGCCAGCCGCCCTACCGCGACGATCGACTCTTCGTGTGCGGTCATACCCATCTGGCCAGAGTGATCGACCTCGGTAACGGTCGCTGCTACATTAACACCGGCACCTGGACCGACATCATCTTCGACGTTGAGATGATGCAACGGCCTGCGCAACGTTACCCCTTTCTGGAAATCACCATTGGCGTCGATGGCGCGCCGGTAGGTCGCCTGCTGGTCTGGAACGGCGTCGATCAGCCGCCTCAGCCCTGGCGTGAAGAGGCGCCGCCGCTGCGGAACCGCCGGCAAAGTCGTGTACAATAAGGGCAGAATATTGCATGGCATCAGGGTAGCTGAAGCACCAGTTAGCAAAGGAGGCTAGTGATGAAAAATGTCTGGCGTCTACTCGGCATTGCCGCCGTCATCGGGCTAGCGATTGCGATCTTCCGCGCAGTGCGGCAGTATCAGGAGGATAGTGTGTTTGATCTGACCCCCGCCACCAATAATTCCGGCACGACTGGTCAGAGCGGCAGCATCAGCCCCGAACTGCTCAGCATGCTGGCCGACCCTGGCGACAAGGGGCCGGTTGAGCTGATGGTTGATGCCAATGGCAAGGAGTGGCTGGTCAACCGGCGTAACGGCTATCGTTACCCGATTGAAGACGGCATTCCGGTGATGCTGCTGGAAGAGGGCGAGAAGAATAAGGACGAGAGCCTGATCCAGAAGTAGCATCATCTGGCCTGGCCGATCGGTCTGGTGAGACTTCAGTCGCGCATGAGCAGCCGGGGCGACGCAATGCGTCGCCCCCGCCCCATCCAACAAGAGCGCTGAAGCAATCATACTGTCGCCAGTGATTGATGTCGGCGGGTATCCACCCTCGCGAGAGACACACTTTCACGGAATATCCGCTTCATCAGCCACCAGGAGGCGACGTTCATGCGCCAACGAGCAATCGCGGGATGAAGTTGACCAGGGTCACGCTGACAGATCTGCAATTACATCTGTTCTCTCCCGCATCCTTTCGTTCCCGGCCACGCGCAACAAACGCTCAATCAGCGGCTCACGAGAGCATAGGGGAAGGATGAAGCGGGGAAGGATATGACAGATAATGCGCATTGGCGCGAAGGTGCGCATCCGGCGCAGCAATGGTTTGAGTTCATTGCGTAGTTTGTGGTTACGCCTGGAAAGTCTACCCCCATGCACGAGACACATTCCCGACCGGGCCGCTTCGGTCCGTATGGCGGTCGTTACGTTCCCGAAACCTTGATGCCGGCGGTCAGCGCGCTGGAAGAGGCTTACGAAGCGGCCAAAGCCGATCCGAGCTTCTGGGATGAACTGACGGCGTTGCAGCGCAGCTACACTGGACGACCGACGCCGCTCAGCTTTGCCGCGCGTCTCACCGCACACTGCGGCGGCGCCCGCATCTACCTTAAACGCGAAGATCTCGCCCATACCGGCGCGCACAAGATCAATAACGCGCTCGGCCAGGGGTTGCTGGCCAAGCGCATGGGCAAGCGGCGCGTCATCGCCGAAACCGGCGCTGGCCAGCACGGTGTCGCTACCGCTACCGTCTGCGCGCTGCTCGGTCTGGAGTGCGTAGTCTATATGGGAGTAGACGACATGGCGCGCCAGCGGCCCAACGTCTTCCGTATGCGCCTGCTGGGCGCCGAAGTGCGCGGGGTGAACAGCGGATCGCGCACGCTCAAAGATGCCATCAACGAAGCCATGCGCGACTGGGTCACCAACCCCGACAGCTACTACCTGCTCGGCTCAGCGCTTGGCCCCCATCCCTACCCCACCATGGTGCGCGACTTCCAGCGCATTATTGGCGTCGAAGCCCGCCAGCAAATCCGTGAAGCGACCGGTCGCCTGCCTGATGTCGTTCTTGCCTGTGTTGGCGGCGGCTCGAATGCAATCGGCATCTTCCATCCCTTTCTTGATGACCGCGAAGTGGCGTTGCGCGGCGTGGAAGCGGGTGGTCGCGGCGAGCGACTGGGCGACCACGCCGCGCGCTTCCGCGCCGCCACACCCGGCGTATTGCAGGGAACCTACTCGTATGTGCTGCAAGACGAATACGGCCAGATCGCGTTAACCCACTCGGTCAGCGCCGGTCTCGACTACGCCAGTATTGGCCCAGAGCACGCCTGGCTCCACGACAGTGGTCGCGCCACCTACACCGCAGCCAGTGACGAAGAGGCGCTGGAGGCGTTCCAGTTGCTGGCCCGGCTGGAGGGTATCATTCCCGCGCTCGAAAGCGCGCATGCGGTCGCCGAGGCTATCCGGCTCGCTCCAACCATGCGCCCCGATCAGATCATTCTGGTCAACCTCTCAGGGCGAGGCGACAAAGACATCTTTACAGTGGCCGATCTGCTGGGAGTGTCGATATCATCCGGCGCATAAGCGATGGCGGAGGGCGTGGCGATTGAGCGCTCTCCGCCCAACGATGATTCTTATTGCACCCGACCAATCAGCGCGGAGCAGCGCAATGACAGTGACCGTCATCCTCAATCCAGCAGCAGGGCGCGGACTGGCTGGCCGTCGGCGCAGCGCGCTCGAAGCCGAACTGCGTCGCCATCAGATCGAGTTTGAAATCCTCGCCACCCATGCCCGCGGCGGCGCGACCGAACTGGCGATTCAGGCGATCAATCGCGGCACGACTCAACTTGTCGCTGTCGGCGGCGATGGCACGATCAATGAAGTCGTCAACGGCATCATCGATAGCCGGCGCAATCGCCAGGTCACCCTGAGCATTGTTCCACTCGGCACCGGCAGCGATTTCGTCAAATCATTACCCGGAATGCGCCCAAACGATCTGGTCGGCGCAGTCCAGCGACTGGTCAACAATCACGCGCAGGCGATCGATGTGGGACGAATCCACGTTGAAGCCGGTCGCCTGACACTGAACCGTTGTTTTATCAATGGGCTGGGGATGGGACTGGACGCCGCCGTCGCGGTTGAGAGCCTCAAGATCAAACGACTGCGCGGCTTTGCCGTTTACTTGCTCGCCGTCTTCAAAGCGCTGGCCACGTATCACCCCGGCCCGATGACCGTGCGCTACGACGGTCAACGGATCAGCCGCCAGCTCTTCTTCGCCAGCGTGGGCAACGGGCGCTGTCAGGGCGGCGGCTTCTGGATGACCCCCGACGCCCGTCTCGACGATGGCCTGCTTGATCTCTGTATCGTTGATACGATGCCGATTCCGCGCGCGCTGCGCAAGATTCCGCTGCTAATCCGCGGCGTCCACACCGGTGAGCCAGAGGTGACAATGGCCCGCGCCCGTCGGATTGAAGTCACCTGTCCAACCCCGATACCGGTCGCCACCGACGGCGAAGTCGTCGCCACCGCTGCGCAGCGCGTTGAGGTTGAGGTGTTGCCGAAGGCAATCAATCTGGTGATGTGATCCTGTTTCACGGAATATCCTTTCCGACAGCAGCAGCGATCGCGCCACAACGGCGCGAAATTCACAAAGGTCAAGCCACGGAATCGGATAGACATGCGCGCATTGTCCTTCCCGCATGGTCACAAACAGCAGGGAGGCATCGCGCGAGCGCGCTCGCGCCTGACGCAATCCTTTCGATAGCGGAAGACAGGGCATGATCCGGGCGACTGAGCAGGAGATTGCCACGCCGCGCTGCGCGCGGCTCGCAATGACACAAAGATGATCCGGGCGACCGAGCAAGAGCTTGCCACGCCGCGCACGGCGCGCGATAACGTGTGGGGCGCAGGAATAATTCGGTGTATGGGATGAGGGTTGCGTTGTCATGGTTGACAGCCAGCCCAACGCTGACTACAATCCCCTGCTGAGAGCGCCTGTGGCCCGGTGGCTGCCGCGGTCTTCAAAACCGTTGGGCGGAGTGACGAACTGCGCCGGTGGGTTCGACTCCCACGCGCTCTCGCCAGGGAGAGGAAGGAAAAGATCGCGCGCCCCATCTGTGTCGCCTTGGTGTCTTCGCGCCTTCGCGTCGCAAGCGCGATCGCGCATTACGACCTGCACAGCTCCATACTTTCTGCTACGCTCCTGCCAGCCGCTGATAGACAGATTTTCCCGGCGGACAAGAAACGCGCGGGCTGCGCGCTCCATCGGCGTCGCCTTGATGCCTTTGTGCCTTCGTGGCGCAAACACGATTGGTTGCTGACGGAATGGCCATGCCGTGAACGCATATCACGCGCCTGCCCGATCCCGCTTCACTGCGAGGATGGAAATGGGATCAAATTGCCGTCGCCGTCGAGTGTCCAGATTGTGCCATCATTCGCCCTGATCCCGGTCTGCGCGCGCCAGCGCTCGGGCAATGGCCGGGGCAACGCCAGCATCCCTCCTGAAGGCGTGGCGAGGAGAGTAAAATCCAGTGTCCCGGATACAGCGCCACGCATGGTAACCCGCACTTTCCAGCAGCCATTCCATTCGCGATAAAAGTCGTAAGTCAACTCAACCGGGCCGAGCAGTTCGGTCAGCAGACAGGCAATCAGGGCGCGCGCCTCAGGGACGCGCCGCCGCAAATCGGTGAGCGGTTGCGGAGTTTCCATACAGCGACACCAGTGGTGGATTCAGTTCGTCTTGACACCCAACGTTCGCTATGCAACTTTCACCAGCAGATTAACGTATAAAGGTTCAGTGCCTGCCATTCACGCCAGCCCGCGATCCCACATCACGTCCGCGCATCATCGCTTCACGCCAGACCCGGACGGCGCCCCGAATGGCGCGGAAAGCGACGAAGGCCAATACCAGCGCGATGATCAGGGCCAGGATGGGGAGAAAGATGGCGAGCAGACTGAGCACAAACGAGAGCGCGTCTTCGAGAAAACTCAGAAATGAATTGGCTGTCCCGCCAGTCGCTGCGGTTACGGCTGGCCGGATACTGGTGCGCGCGCTCTGCGTTCCCGCCGCAGCGATCACTGCTGCTACGGCGACCACGGCAGGATGGATCGCGGCCAGATTCCCGGCGGCGGCCAGGGCGACGATGGCGCCGGCAATCGGGCTGATGACCAGCCCGATGACATGCAGAACGCTATCGACTGCCGGCACTTTATCGCCAATAAAATCGATGATCGCCAGCACAGCCAGCACAATCATGGCTGCCGGATGGGTTAGCAGATCGAATGGCTCACTCAACTGGATCAGCCCCAGCCGCGAGAGCACGCTTACCGTCAGCAGGGGGAGATAGGCATTCAGACCGGTGGCAGTGGCCAGGCCAAGCGAACTAGCCAGAGCTATGATTGTCTCCATGACTGTTCTCCGCGAGTGAGAGGATGGGTCAATCGTTGTATGCCGACAGTCTCAGGTGTCGTGTCGCTAGGATCAGACGATGCCCTGCGACGAAAAGTTGCGCCGGGTTCGCGTATCATACTACCACGAATACGAACCCCTTGCTCGATCTGCACCGGAGGATATTATGGTTGATCCGCCCCGCGGTCGCCCGCGCCCGTTACCTGCGCTACCCCAACGCCAGACGCTGCGCCAGTGGCTGCGCGAAACGCGCAAGGCACTGCGCAACATTCCCGCCGCGTTTCAGTTGGTCTGGCGGGCTGGCCGCTGGCCAACCATCGCGATGGCGCTGATAACGCTGCTGGCTGCCGGGTTACCGCTGGCGCAGGCGTATGTCGGCAAAGTGATTGTTGATACAGTGGTTGATGCCGTGCAGCGCAACCTGTCAGCCCTGACTGGCCTGGAACGCGCGCTGCCATGGCTGCTCGGCGAGTTTGGCCTGATCACCCTTGGCATGATCCTGAGCCAGGGACGCTCGCTGAGCGAGCACATCTTGCACGCGCGTCTCAGCAATACCGTCAATCTCATGATCATGCGCAAAGCAGTAAGCCTCGATCTGCATTACTTTGAAGACGCTCAGTATTATGACAAACTCCAGAATGCGCGGCGAGAAACCAACTGGCGGGCGATGACCATCATCAACACGGTCTTCAGCGCCACGCAACAGGTCTTGACCCTGATCTCGTTTGCGGCCAGTTTGCTCTGGTTTAGCCCGCTGATTGGATTGATCCTGTTTGGCGCGACCATTCCTGCCTTCCTCGCCCAAACCCATTTCAGTCGGTTGCGCTTCCGTCTGCTGACATGGCGCGCGCCGGAATTTCGCCGCATGCAGTACATTGAATACCTGTTGACGGTCGATACTGCGGCAAAGGAGATCAAACTCTTCGGGCTGGGCGAACCGCTTATTCAGCGCTATCAGACGCAGTTTGATATCTTCTTTCACGAAGATGCCGCGCTGGCCCGTCGCCGCTCGCTGATCAGCGCGCTGTGGGGACTGGTGAGCAGCGGCGGGTACTACGCGGCGTATGGCTGGATTGTCTGGCAAACGGTGGCCGGTGTCATCACGATTGGCGGCATGACCTTCTACCTGACCCTCTTCCGTCAGAGTCAAACAGTGGTGCAGACCCTGTTCGGCAATCTTGCTCAGCTCTACGAGAGCGGCCTGTTTCTGACCAATCTGTTTGATTTCCTGGCTATCGAGCCGCAGCTCACGCACGGGCGTCGCTTGCCGGCGCCGCGGGTCATTCGGCAGGGAATCGAGTTTCGCAAGGTAAGCTTTCGTTATCCGGGTCAGGATGAGTGGGTGTTGCGCGACATCAATCTCTGCATCGCCCCCGGCGAGAAAATTGCGCTGGTTGGTGCCAACGGCGCCGGTAAGACGACGCTGATCAAACTGTTGACGCGCCTCTATGACCCGACCGAAGGGCAGATCCTGCTCGATGGGATTGACCTGCGCGACTACGATATCGCCGAGCTGCGCCAGCGAATTGGCGTGATCTTCCAGGATTTTGTTCGTTACCAGACAACGGCGCGCGAAAATATCGGTTTTGGTCAGATCGACGAGCTGGACAACGAGCCACGGATTCGTTCGGCAGCCGAGCGCGGCGGCGCGGGCGAGGTGCTGTCCAGGCTACCGCAAGGGTTTGATACGATGCTGGGACGCTGGTTTGAACATGGCGCAGAACTTTCTGGCGGCCAGTGGCAAAAGATTGCGCTGGGTCGCGCATTTATGCGCGACAGTGAGGTGCTGGTGCTCGATGAGCCAACAGCGGCACTCGATGCTGAACACGAGTACGAAATCTTTCAGCGCTTCCGCGATCTGACTGCCGGGCGGATCGCGGTGCTGATCAGCCATCGTTTTTCGACCGTGCGCATGGCTGACCGCATCGTGGTGCTCGAAAAAGGCCGGATCAACGAGATCGGAACGCACCAGGAGCTGGTAGCGCGCGATGGAATCTATGCGCGCCTGTTCAATTTGCAGGCGGCTGGCTATCGATAAACACAGAAAGGACAGCGCGGCGATGGATACTGGAACGCTGATCAAACGCGGTTTTTCAATCTGGTGGCAGCACAAGGCGCTCTGGATCTTCGGTATGCTCCTGGTGCTGACCGGTCGGGGCAGTGGTATTTCGTTCAACTTCAACTTCGAGCCAGACAGCCTGGCAACAGTGCCTGCCGAAACAATCTTCCGCAATCTGCGCGCGATTGGCCTGAGCGACACTTCGCCAGAAGCAGTTGTGAGCTGGCTGATCACCGTTAGTGTCGTTGTCCTGATCGCCGGGATCATCCTGACGCTGGTGATCGGGAATCTGGTCGAAGCGGCAGCGATCTGGCAAACCGATCAGGCCAACCAGGGCGGGCAGATCGATCTGGCGACAAGTTTCGCGAATGGCCTGCGGCGGCTCGGCACCTTGATCGGGGTTGATCTGATCTTGCTCAGTCCGATGCTGATCCCCCTGATCATCCTGATTGGCTCCACCATTGCCATCGCTGTCAACGTTATCACGATGATCGGCGATGGACCGGGCGTAGAAATGCTGATCGGCTCGGTCATCACCTGGCTCGCAGTCTTTATTTGCGTCGGCTTGATTGTCTTCATCTATGGCATTTTTCTCAGTCTCCTGCGCCCACTGGCGGCGCGAGCATGCGTCATGGAGGCGTTGGGGCCGATTGCCAGTCTCAAACGGGGCTGGCAGCTCCTGCGCCGTCAGATCGGGACGGTACTGATCATCTGGCTGATCACGGTGGGGGTAGGAGTTGTATACGCTTTGCCGGTCGGCACGCTGACCGGGATCGCGCTGTTGGCCAGCGGGGCCAATCCCTTGACCAACATCGGCCTGTGGCTGAGCGTTACCTTTGCGCTGAACCTGATCTTTGGCGTATTGATCGGCGGTCTCATAAACAGCCTGTTCGTCAGCCTGTGGACGGTCGCGTACCGGCAGTGGATGAGCGCTGACACCATAGCTCGCCCGCTGGCCGTCTCGTTCGGTGATTGAGGAAGAACGATGCTCGACCCGGATCGCTGCTTTGCTGCCGAACCAGGTCGGCGAGCGCTGGCGCGCCGCCTGTACGAGCAGGTGCGCAACCTGCCGCTGTTCTGTCCGCACGGCCATGTGCCGCCCAGCCTGCTGGCCGATCCGGCAGCAACCTGGGGCACGCCGGTTGATGTGTTTGTGCTGCCCGACCACTACGTACAGCGGATGCTGATCAGTCAGGGCGTGACACCGGCAGAGCTGGGGCTGCCGGCGCGCGATGCCACGCCGGTCGAGCGCGATCATCGCCGGATCTGGCAGCGTTTTGCCGATCATATTTACCTGTTCCGCGGCACGCCAACCGGCTTCTGGCTCCAGATTGAATGGAGTGAGGTCTTTGGGATTGACGAACGACTGACCAGCGCCAACGCGCAATCGTTCTATGATCGGCTGGCCGAACGGCTGGCCGATCCGGCATACACGCCACGCGCCCTCTTCCGGCGGTTTGGGATCGAATTGCTGGCGACGACAGACGAGGCTAGCGCCGATCTGGCAGTCCATCGACGACTCCATGCCGATGGCTTGCCTCAGATCCGACCGACCTTCCGGCCCGATGCGCTCTTCGCGCTGAACGATCCTGACTGGCGAGCGCGACTCGGTGAGCTAGAGGCTGTAACCGGCATGACTGTCAACGGCTATCACCGCTTCATCGCGGCGCTGGAACAGCAGCGCGCCAGGTTCAAACAGCACGGCGCGCTTGCCAGCGATCATGGGGTTGAAACGCCAGCGACAGCGCGCCTCAGTCTGCTCGAAGCCGAAACCATCTTCGCGCGCGCCCTACGCGGCGCGGCGGACGAGACCGATGCAGCGCGCTTTACCGCTCACATGCTGATGGAATCGGCCCGGATGAGCTGCGAAGACGGATTGGTCATGCAACTGCACGCCGGCAGCCTGCGCAACCATCATGCCCGGCTCTGGCAGCAGTTCGGCCCCGATCGCGGCGCCGATATTCCGCTGGCAACCGAATGGACACGCAATCTGCGCCCGCTGTTAAACGAATATGGCGCCGATCCACGTTTGCGGCTGATTCTCTTTACCCTCGACGAAAGCACGTACAGTCGCGAGCTGGCGCCACTTGCCGGATACTATCCCGCCGTGCGCCTCGGCCCGCCGTGGTGGTTTTTCGACAGTGCGCGCGGCATGCGTCGCTACTTCGATCTGGTCATCGAAACTGCCGGTTTCTACAACACTGCCAGCTTCAACGACGATACCCGCGCTTTCCCGTCAATCCCGGCGCGCCACGATGTCTGGCGGCGCGTTGCCTGCGACTGGCTGGCCGGGCAGGTTAGCGAAGGGCTGCTGGGCGAGGATGAGGCAACCGAACTGGCGGTTGAGCTGGCCGTCGGCCTGGCGCGCCGGGCGTATCGTTGGGAGGAATAACAGAAAACTCAGAATGACAAGTGTCTGAAGCATTCCTTTCGCGATAGCTTCGCGTCTGTCATCGCAGGGCAGCAGCGCTATCCCGGCTCATCCTTCACGGCGTAGCCAGCGCGGAACCAGCCGCCGCGATCGATCAGGACGGCGCACTTGATGGGCGCGGCGCTGTCGCTCATGGCGCTCGGCTCTGAGACCGATTATCAACGGCCAGACCAGCCCGACAATGACCAGCGCCAGCAACCCTTGAATGAGCGAAAGCAGACCGGCTGTTTCCATAGCGACAGCTCCTTATCGTTAGATGATACACATTCTGATAATAAGTATACTCTAATAAAAAGATTTTGCCAACCATTTACCGTAAAAACTCGCCGCCGCAGAAATTCGCCGTGCCCGGCGATCAGGCTGGGCAAAGGCCCGAGTCTTCGTTCCTGAACGATCATCGGCTCGCTTCTCCCACGCAGAAATCAGTGCCAGTGTACACAATCTTCTCATTCACCAACAGCGCGAAATGCTTCACGATCAGCGACAATCTATCGACATTCAGGCGATCAAGCCGGTTTCGGCGAAGACTCCCGTAGCGGCTTGCCCTCGTGGTACAATAGGCGCAACAATGCCGGCGTCAAACCGGCAGGCTCATTCATCCGTAAACGGTATGATGACAACAGCAATTGTGAGCGATCAGCGGTTCGATTTGCATACCTGGCCCGGTCATGTGGAACATGCTGGACGGCTGCACGCCATTCAGCGGGCGATTCAGTCGGCGGGACTGTTCTCCCGTCTCATCCAGTTGCCGGCGCGGCCTGCCACCGACGCCGAGATTACTGCCGTTCATAGCCCGCAGATGGTGCGGATTGTGCGGCAACTGGCCAGCTACGGCGGCGGACAGATCGACAGTGACACCTACGTGACCGCCGACTCATGGGATGCCGCGTGTCTGGCAGCGGGAGCGACGATCACGATGGCCGAGGCGCTCGTCACCGGTCGCTGTCACAATGGCTTTGCGCTGGTGCGACCACCGGGCCATCATGCCACCGATACCCGCTCGATGGGGTTCTGTCTCTTCAACAACATTGCTATCGCCGCGCGAGTCTTGCTCGACCGGCATGGCTTGCAGCGAGTCGCCATTGTTGATTTTGATGTTCATCACGGCAACGGCACACAAGACATCTTCTACCGCGATCCGCGTGTCTTGTTCTGCTCGATCCATGCGGCGCCGCTCTACCCAGGCACGGGGGCAGCGCATGAAACGGGTGATCCGCGCGCTGCGCGCGGGGCCACGCTCAATGTACCCCTGCCTTACGGCGCTGGCGACAACGCCTACGACCAGGTTTTTCAGCAGCTCATCGGGCCGGCGATCCGGCGGTTTCGACCAGAACTGATCCTCGTTTCCGCTGGCTTCGATGCGCACTGGAGCGATCCAATCGGGCCGATGGCGCTGTCGGTGAATGGTTTCGCCCGGCTGGTGCAGCATCTGCTGGGCTGGGCTGATGAATTGTGCGCGGGGCGAATCGGCTTTGTGCTCGAAGGAGGGTATAGCCTGCCCGCGCTGGCGGCTGGCGTCGTCGCTACCCTTCGCCTGTTGCTCGGTATGGATGCGGGTAATGATCCGCTGGGTCGCGCCGGAGCGCCCGAACCTGATGTCAGTCACATCATCGCTGCGCTGCGCTCACAGCATCCCCTTCTTGTTGAGTCTGGATTTCAGGAACTACCATGATCGCAGTGATTAACTACGGCGCCGGGAATCTGCCCAACGTCGTTCGCGCATTACAACGAACCGACGCCGAACTTACCATTACCGATGATCCGGCGGTAGTGCGCGCTGCCGACGCAGTGGTATTGCCCGGCGTCGGGGCTACCGCTGATACGATGAACAGCCTGCGCCAGCTCGGCATCGCGCAGGCGCTGCCCGAGATTATCGCTTCCGGCAAACCATTTCTGGGTATCTGCGTTGGCATGCAGGTACTCTTGAGCGAGAGCGAGGAGTTCGGCCTCCATCCCTGTCTCAACATCGTCGGCGGGACGGTGCGCCGCCTGCCGGCCAGCGCAGGCAAAATCCCGCAGATCGGCTGGAACCAGTTGCAGATTGCGCCTGCATTCCGCGCCCATCCGCTGTTGGCCGACATTCCCGATCAGGCCGATGTCTACTTTGTTCACTCGTACTATTGTGATGTGCGCGACGAGTCGCTCATTGCCGCCCGCACCGAGTATGGCATCCCTTTCCCCAGCGTTATCATCCGTGACCGGCTGGCTGCGGTTCAGTTTCACCCCGAAAAGAGCGGGAGCTATGGCCTGCGCTTGCTCGCCAACTTCGTCCGCTGGAGCCGCGCTGTCGGCGCGTAAGGAGCTATCTTCATGGAAATTATTCCCGCAATCGATCTGAAAGATGGCCGTTGTGTCCGTTTGTATCAGGGTGATTTTACCCAGATGACGGTTTATGCTGATGATCCAGTGGCCGTCGCGCTCAACTGGCAGGCTCAGGGAGCGTCGCGTCTACATCTGGTTGATCTCGACGGCGCGCGCGCTGGGCGACCGCAAAACATCGACGCCATTCTGGCTATCGCGCGCGCGGTGCAGATTCCCGTCCAGCTCGGCGGTGGGCTGCGGAACGAGGATGATGTGGTTGCCGCATTAGCGCTGGGCATTGATCGCGTCATTCTGGGTTCAGCCGCGGTCAGCGATCATCATCTGGTTGCCCGCCTGCTCGATCGTTTCGGCGAGCAGATCGTGATCGGGATTGATGCTCGCAACGGCATGGTGGCGACCGATGGCTGGACGGTTACGTCAGCGATCCCGGCCACCACGCTGATGAGGCAGATGGCTACCCTCGGCGCGCGGCGGATCATCTATACTGACATCAGTCGCGACGGCGCGCTCAGCGGCCCCAATGTCGCCGCGCTGGCCGAACTGATCCAGCCCGACGGCCCGGCCATTATTGCCAGCGGCGGCATCGCCACTCTCGATCACCTCCGCCAGCTTGCCCGGCTTGGCGTTGAAGGCGCGATCATCGGCAAAGCGCTCTACGCAGGCGCATTCAGTCTGTCCGCAGCAATTGCCGCCGTCCATTCCGCAGCAACCGCATAACTGTAGGAGATCCTATGTCAAACTCTGATCTCACTGCGCGCTATGAAGAAGAGCGCCTGCGCGCGCAAGAACAATCGCAGATCGCCTATCTGCAAGGCCAGATCGACGAACTCCGTCGCCTGTTGAAAGACCAGACCAATAAGTATCAGTGGGCGATGGAACAGGTGCGCAAAAACGAAGGCGCCATTGCGCAGATCGAAGGTCTCTTCGAGCGCCACACCGCCGAGGTAACGCAGGCCAATGAAGTGATCCGGCGTGATGTGGTGAATCTGCGCCGCGAGGTCGCTTCCGCGCTGGTCAAGATTGAAGAGGGCACGCGACCATTTCGCGACATGCAGGCGCAGATTCAACAAATTGCCGAAGCGCGCAAGCAGGATCGCGATTTTCTGGCGGGCTGGCTGATCCGGATTGAACAAGCCGAGCGACAGATCGCTACGCTCGCCTCACAGATCAAAGAACTTGACGAGCGACAGCGTCAGCTTGCCTTGCAGATCGAGCGGTTACGCGAAGCCGACGCTGCCGTTGCCCAGGATGTGCGGCGGCTCAACGATGATATTCAGGTCGAGAAACAACAGATGCGCCGGATGGCGGTTGAAGCGCAACAACTGGCGGCAGATTTACGCCCTCTCATTGAAACGCAAACATCACGCGTTGATCGGTTGGAAGAGATTCGCCAGCGGATCGATCTGTTCGCCGAGCTGTTGCCCGCTCAGATCAAGGAACTGAATGAGCGTATACCCGAACTTATCGCAGACATCAAGCGGGTTGAACGCATTTCAACCGATCGTTTTCTAATGAATCAAGAGCGCCTCGAAGAGCTGCGCCAGATGGCCGATGAGCGCATGAGCGCGTTGCAGGAGACTGACGAACAATATCTGCGCCAGCTCACCGCCTGGCTTGAGCGGGTTGATGGCTGGTTACGCGAACTTGAGCAGCGGCTGAACCGGACGACCGATCGCATTGAGCTGGAACAGAAAGCGCAGTTGTTGCGGATTATGGAATTGGAGCGGCGCGAGATGGAGACATTGCAGGCGCAGCTCACGATGCTGCGCCAGCGTCTCGAGCAGACGCGCGCCGCTCAACTTGAGTCGGGCGGCGGCGTCAATCCGTAACCTTAGCGCGCGAGGGAAGGCACAATCCCTGACACTATAGCTGGGGATTGCTGCGCCGCCCTCGCTCTGGCCGAGTGGGATATGTCAGGTGAACTCTCGACATCCATCGGCAGAGTAGCGGGCGGCTGCGGGCACATCTTTGATCGCTTTCCCCGCCGGATTGCCAGATTGCGCGCGGCTGAGGGCTGTTACGGGTGTTCAGAGCATATTCCTTGCGTCCTTGCGCTTTACCGATGGTGATCGTCGCGGCGCAAAACGAAGATGCGGGGATGCAGGCCGCCCAGATCAACCCGCACCTGCTGCTGAAGACGCCACACCGGCAGCGCATTCAGCGAGCGTTCCATCAACCGCACTTCGTGACTGATCAGCACGGCGCGCCCGCCTGGTCGGGTCACCCGCGCCGCTTCTGCCAGCAACGCGGGGTAAAGGGTCAGATTTTCGCTATGCGAGCCAACCAGATGCCCGAACGGTAGATCGGCCAGCACTACATCGACGCTCGCCGCTGGCAACGGCAACTGGCAGGCATCCCAATCGTGCAGCTCGACACGGCCAATCAGGCCAGCGGCAGCCAGATTGCTCTGGGCGCAGGCCAGCGCGCTCGGATCGATGTCGCACCCGATGGCCCGCGCTGCTGGCCCGATCAGAAGCCGTTCGATCAGCAGCGATCCTGAACCGCAGCCAATATTGAGCACGCGATCGCTGGAGCCAGGCTGACTGAGCAGGGCCATGGCATGCGCCACCGGGCCATTGAGCGCTCCCTCGCGGTTGCACACACGCCAGCGTCGGGTCGCCAGCGGGCGCGGCGTCAGCCGCACCAGCAGCTCCCAGCCCGTTCGATCATGGGTCGGACGCAGGCGCAAGAGTAAATCGCCATCATCGTCGCCAATAGTCAAACCGAGCCGTCCGGCCAGCTCCTGTTTGAAGCGACGCAAGACGCTGCTTTCAGCGCCAGCGGCGCTGAGAAAGAGGCTCTGGAAGGCGCCCGGCGGGTGGCAGCGACGCACCGTGTCAATTGTGGCCAGCACTGCGCGAAAATGTTCGTCACCAAGCAGGGCACGCGGGCGAGGTATGGCAAACTGTCGCACCAGAAACACCGACGTCGCACAGCGCAGCTCAAACAGCGCCGGCAGCGCGCCATGCATTGTCGCCCTGATCACGCCGCTTTCTGCGCGCGAGCTAAGACGCAACCCGGCAATGCGCTGCGCTTCGGCGCGCGCCAGCGCTTCAATCCCCGCCGGGACAACGATTTCAATCTGATACGTCATGGCGCATCTGGTGACCTGATCGCTGGGTTGTGCGCCAGCGCAGGCAGCTATACAGGCAGCAATTCAGGCCGGAGCGCGCCTGAATTGCTGTATGGTACCACATCAGATTTGATTCGGTTGCTATACTATACTCATAGAAAGGTGTTCGTTGTTTCATCGGGTAGTCGCAACGCCTATGCAAATTGGAGTCACTATCTGGCCGCCAATGCCAGCGCGACCACAAACGCTGGCCGCAAGCTGGTCGAGTTACGATCACGGCGCGCTGCGCGAATATTTCCAGCAACTGCGTGAGATTGGGGCGCAGCACGCGCGCTTCGATCTGCGGTGGGCTGAGGCGCAGCCCGGTATCCAGCGCATTTCAGTGACCGCGCTCAACGGCTTTCATCGCGGGCTTGATCTGGCTCAGGACAACGGTTTGCAGGTCGTTGTCTCGTTGATGGGTGTCACTTTCGGGTCGGTGCTGCATCTGCCCGATTGGGCCGTAGGCATTCCAGCGCAGGCGCTGAGCGCGCAGGGACTGGTCACGGCGCTCTCAGCGCCGTCGCTGACGATCCTCGATCAACGGCACTACCGGCGCGATACGGTGCGCAATCTCTGCACCGATCCCGAACTTCGCGATGCGCAGCGTTATCTGCTGCGCGAGGTGGTGGGAAACTTCGCCTCCCATCCGGCAATCATCGGCTGGTTGCTCGGCGCAGGGATCGAACGACTGGGACTGCTCGATCACCATCGCGACTACGCCGCCTGGTGGAGCGATCTGGCTGAGCGGGCGCGCGCTTATGGCGCGCGACGGCTGTTTGGACAGGTTGATGCGACTACGCTCAGCCGGCCCGATAGTCTCCGTCCCTATGACATCGCTATGGCTGGCGGCGAGACGGTGGTCAGCGTCGGGCCGTGGCCGCCAATCGGGAACGGGCCGCCAGCTCGCGGGCAGGCCGCGTGTTTTCTCCACGCGCTGGTCGCGGGGCTGCTGGCCGAAGAGGTGAATGATGCCGCTGCCGCTCAGGTTGTGGTCGCCGATCTGGGCTGGCCGACCGCGCCAACACCTGCGCTGCAAGGCTGGCAGACTGATGAAGTCTTTGCGCAGCCAGCGCAGACCTTTCTGGCCGGAGAGGATGAGGCGGCGACCGCCTTACAGAACGCCATTAGCGCGCTGGCGCGCCAGCAGGCCGCAGCCGTCTGGCTGGCCGGCTTCGTCGATGCCAGCGAACCGCAATGGCGCATTCCGCCGTTTGATCGTGGCTGGATCGCGCGCGCATGGGGTCTCTGGCGCGCTGACGGTCAGCCGAAAGAGAGCTGGATTGCGCTGCGCGAGGCGATCCGCGCCTTGCCAGCGCAGGGCGCTCTTCCTTCTCTGCCGGTCGATCCCGATCGATTCTGGCGTCATCCGGCCAGCGAGCTGCGCCGACTCTGGCAGGAATACCAGCGTTCGGTGTGAGACGGCGGTAGCTGTTCCAGCGTAGCAACGTTGCATTGCAACGTTGCTATGCTCGATCTGGTCGCCAGCCCAGTTCGGCCAGCAACGCCAGATCGGCAGCAGTCAAAACTCCTGCAGCCGCTGCCCGCGGCAACAAGTCTGGCCGCCGCTCCAGCGTGCGACGGAGCCGTTCGGCGCGCCGCCAGCGGGCAATTTCACCGTGGTGACCAGAGAGCAAGACTGCCGGCACTGCCTGACCTTCCCATACCGCCGGGCGCGTGTAGTGCGGATACTCGAGCAAAAAATCGCTGTGGCTCTCTTCCACAATCGACTCGCTGTCGATCACACCCGGCACCAGTCGCGCAACCGCATCGACGACCACCATAGCCGCCAGCTCACCACCGGTCAAGACATAGTCACCGATACTGATCTCACGCTCAATGAGCGACGCGCGCACGCGCTCATCGATACCCTCATAATGACCGCAGACCAGAATCAGACGGGGCAAGGCCGCCAGCTCACGGGCAACAGCCTGGGTGAACACCTCGCCGTCTGGGGTCAGCAGAATGGTTGGGCCGGGCACGGCGTCGGCAGCGCGCACAGCCCGAATGGCAGCCGCGAGCGGTTCGGCCTTCATCACCATCCCGGCGCCGCCACCATAGGGGGCGTCATCGGCAGTGCGATGGCGATCGGTCGCCCAGGCCCGAATATCGTGCAGGTGAATGCTGATCAGGCCAGCCTGCTGCGCCCGCTTCAGAATGCTCTCGGTCAGCGGGCCGTGAAACATGGCCGGAAAGAGGGTTACAATATCGAACCGCATTGCCATCAGGCCTCAACACTGCGCAGGTATTGATCGAAAAACTCGATCACCCGGCGGCAATAGGTTACTCGATCCACAAAATACCCGCCGCAGTGTTCAGCGCCAGGAACTTCCCAGAGCAGGCGCGGCTCGCGCGCAGCAGCATAGAGCCGCTGCGCATGACTGACCGGAATGAGCGTATCATCGACACCGTGAATGATAAAGACCGGACGCGGCGCAATCTGACCGATTGCATCGATCGGGCGAGCCTGACTGAAGCGATAGCCATGGCGACGGGCCACGATCAGATCGGCCAGACGCACCAGTGGCGTCGGTGGAATCCGCAGCGTCTGTTCCACCCCGTGAGCTACCACGTCATCACCAGCAGTGAACGAGCTATCAGCGACCAGCGCCTTCACCGACTGATCGCGGGCCGTGGCCAGAATGCCAACCGCTGCCCCCATCGAATAACCAACCACACCGATCGGCGCGCCCGGCATGCGCTGGCGCACATATTCGAGCGCCGCCAGCAGATCATCAACCTCGCGACTCACCAGCGTCTGCGGCCACGGATCCGACTCGCCCCGCCCACGATAATCGAACAGCAGCACATTGTAGCCAGCGCGCCAGCAATAGCTGCCGATCCCCAACAACTCATCCTTGCTCCCGGCATGCCCGTGGCTGCCGACAATCACCGCATTCGTCTCAGGCCGCGGCAACCACCAGCCAGTGAGTCGCAAACCATCACTGCTGCGGAACTCAACCGTCTCGTAAGGCACCCCCAGTTCCCACGGCGTAAAAGTATAGGTATCGAGAAACGTCCGCCGCGACGGTGGACTGACCCGCAGACTCACATAATAGGCGGCGCCGGTGATGCCGCCGAACAAACCGATGGCGCCGGTCAGCGCCATCGGCCAGAGATTCCATCCTGATTTGCCAGCCATACCTGCCCCTCGTCAGGATCTCACAAACTCGAACCCCGGCACGGTAGTCGGTTCCAACAAGACGTGGATTTCATACAGCCCATCGGCATGGTGACCACGCCAGGGCAATCCCAGACCTGTTGCCAGACGGATCATAGCGGCATTATCGGCGTGCGTCAAAAAGATCAGACGTTCGAGCTGGCGCTCGCGCGCAGCCGCGACGAGCAGATCGATCATCTGCCGCCCGACACCGGTTCCCTGATAGTCATCGCGCACCAGTATCGATGCCTCGGCCACCCGACGATTGTGCGGCAAGAGGGCAAACCGCGCCACCGCGATAGCCTCCTCATTTCCTTCATCGCCTGCCAGCGCGACCAGGGCGACTTCACGCCGCGGGTTGATCGCTGCCAGGCGCTGCGCCGACTTGCGCACCAGTTCTGGTGAAGCGTGCTCTGCGGCAATGAAAAAACGGCGGTAGATGGTTTCTGGCGATAGATGGTAAAACATCCGCTCAAGCAGCACCGCATCCGCAGCGGTGAGGCTGCGCACGCGCAACGCGCGGCCATTCCGGGTGGTAATAGTGAGCGGTAGTGACAGGCTGACACGTTGATCGTTCATACAAGCCTCCCCTGTATCGTCTGCCGTGCTGCAGGCGATACGGTGCGCTGCGCTAGCCCTGAACCTGCGAATAGTTCGGCACGCGATGCGCCAGCAGCGTTAAAGGTATTGTAGCATGAGCGTGATACAGCGAGGAAGCTCGGATGACGCAATGCGTTATCAACATCTTGCAACTGCTGAGGATATACCTTGATGGAATTGATTGCAATCGTTGGCGCAACCGCTGTTGGCAAAACCGAGCTGGCCATCGCCTGGGCGCAGCGGATCGGCGGCGAGATTGTCTCTGCCGATTCGCGCCAGATCTACCGGGGGATGGATATCGGCACTGCCAAACCAACGCCGGCTGAACGGGCGCAGGCGCGGCATCATCTGATCGACATTCGCGATCCGGATGAGCCGTTTTCACTGGCCGAATTTCAGGATTTGGCGCTGGCCGCGATCGCCGACATTCAGGCGCGTGGAGGGGTACCGCTGCTGGTTGGCGGCACCGGACAGTATCTGGCGGCGCTGCTTGAGGGCTGGCAGATTCCGCGCGTGGCGCCGCAACCTGCCCTGCGCGCCGAGTTAGAGCAGATAGCCAGCCAGGAAGGGCCGCAGGCCCTGCACGATCGCCTTGCCGCGGTCGATCCCGTAGCCGCCGCGCGCATTCCCGCCGCCAACGTTCGTCGGGTGGTGCGCGCCCTCGAAGTCTACCTGGTTAGCGGCGAACCGATCTCGCGGCTGCAAGTTCGCCAACCGCCGCCTTTTCGCCCCCGCGTGATCTGGCTCCAGCGCCCACGCACAGAACTGTACGCCCGCGCCGATGGGCGCATCAGCCGCATGATCGAGGCTGGATTGATCGATGAAATTGCGGCATTGCTGGCGCGCGGCTACGATTGGCGCCTGCCGGCGATGTCGAGCCTGGGCTATCTTCAGTTTCGCCCCTACTTCCAGGGCGAAGCCGATCTGACGACATGTATTGAGCGCCTGCGCTTCGATACCCATGATTTCATCCGTCGTCAAGAGATGTGGTTTCGCCGCCTGCCTAACCTCGAGCGCTGGACGCCGGATCACCCTGACTGGCGCGCCATCATGGCCTGAGCCACGGCATGTTCACGGATGAGATGTTCCAGAAACTTCTCTGGGTCGCCATCACCCAGCGGCAGTTCGAGGCAGCGATGGATCAGCGCCGACAGCTCAGCCGCCAGCGCAGCCCGCGCTGCGGCATCGAGCTTTGACCGTTGCTGCAAGAAGGCAACCACCAGATCGAGATGGACCGGGGTCAGCCGCTCAAGATTGGGCAGCAGCGGCGTAGGCGGCGCTCCGGGCGCTCGCGGCGGCAGCGTCAGTTGCTGCGGCGCAGCCACATCGGCCAGCCGGATCGGATCGCCTTCGCGCACCACAATCGTGCCGGCAGCCAGATCGCCGAGCCGTCGGTTCCGCCGATCGACAAACATCGCTACCAGGCCAAGCCCGTACAACACCGGCAGAAAATCGATCGCTCGCATCAGGTTACGCACCAGAATCGCGCCGCCATCAACCGGACGCCCGCCCTCGCGCAAGACGCGCAGCCGCAGCAGTCGCTTTCCCGGCGTCTGGCCGTTCCAGATTAGCTCAAAGACGATATAGTAGCCCCAGTTCATCACGAAGATGAAGATGAACAGGAAGGCCAGAATCACATCCGACGCAAAGATGCTATTCGCTGATCCAGTGCCGACAGCGACAGCCATCCACACAACCAAAAAGATCGCAAATAGCAGTCCATAGTCAATCAGCGCAGCCAGGCTGCGACTGGCCGCGCCAGCCGTGGCGCAGGTAATCAGCACACCCTCAGGCGTTTCTATCCGGTATGGTTCATCGACCGTTGGCGTTGCGATCATTGCTCTGGCGTCGATAACTCGGCATCATCAGGCGGCGTTGAAACCAGATCCGGTTCGCGCTGCGCTTCCAGATGGCTGACATCGTTCACCAGCCTGACGCGCCAGTGTTTGGAGCCGATTTCCAAAATCGATATCGAGGTATTGGCGATATGGCGAGAGTAGCCGAAAACATTGCCATGAAAATTCTCGGCGCGCGCGAGCGCTACCCGAACACAACCACCGTGAGTGACAAAGGCGATGGTGTGGCCGCGATGCTGGGCAACCATCGCTTCAATCGCAGTGATCACCCGTTGCCGAAACGCTGCTGATGTCTCGCCGCCGCCGCGCGGCAGGTCTTGGCCAGCGCTGAGCATTTCCCATTCTCTGGGAAAACGAGCACGCACCTGCTCGCTCGTCATCCCGGCCCAGGAACCGACATCAATCTCACGCAGCGCAGGCAGAAGCTGCACCGGCACTTTCAGGGCCGCGCCAATCTCCCAGGCCGTTTGATACGCGCGCGACAGATCGCTGCTGTAGATGGCATGAAAGGTGACGCCATCTCGCGCCAATCGGTTGGCCAGCAGCCGCGCCTGCCGATAGCCAATCTCGTTCAATGGAATATCAGTATGTCCCTGCCAGATTCCCTGCATATTCCAGTCAGTCTCGCCGTGGCGAATGAGGTAAACGATCGTCATGGTTGTCCTTTGCAATGAGCGGCTCGCTTCCTGCTCCATGGTACCATATCCCTGAAACCGCACCGGCACATTCCGGCTGTGAGCGAGGGATCGTCACCCCTGGGCAAACCGAACGGCGCTGTAACCAGGGCCTGCGTTGATGCATCATCATAGATGGGGATAGTTTGAGATGGAGGTCAACGATGAAGCAGATTGTCGTGATCGGCGGTGGCCCAGCCGGAGTCGAGGCGGCTGTCGCCGCTGCCCAGGGCAAGACGCAGGTCACATTGATCAGCGAAGGACCGATCGGCGGGCGCACCGGCTGGGATAGCCTCTTGCCCAGCAAGGTATGGTTGCGCGTCGCTGAGCTTGTCGATATGAACGCCACTGCGGCCAGTGCCGGGGTGAACAGCAGCGGTCGCGCGGTAGAGCCGGCAGCAGTGTTGCAGCGTATCAAGCAGGTTGCCAGCCAATGGAGCGCGCACGAGCAGCAGCGACTGGCGAACGCTGGCGTCGCCGTCATCCACGGCGTGGCTGAATTTGCTGGGCCACACGAGCTGATTGCGCGCGCCGACGGCGAACAGCGCGTGTTGCATGCTGACGCGGTGATTATTGCCACCGGCTCGGTGCCGCGATTTCCGCCCACTCTGAAGCCCGATGGCCAGCGGATCATTGCGCCGCGCTTTGCCAGTCATCTCAACGCGCTGCCGCCGGACATCATCGTGATTGGCGGCGGGCCGACCGGCAGCGAATTTGCCTCGCTCTTCAGCCGCCTGGGCGTAAAGGTGACCTGGCTGGTTGGCCCAGCCGGTGTCTTGCCCATGTTTGATCCGGCAGCGGGGCGCGCGCTGGCGCAGATCATGCGCGCGCGCGGCGTTGCCATTCATCAGGTTGATGCTGAAAAAGCCGAGCGTAGCGAAGATGGGGTAACCGTCACGGCGGTGGATGGCCGCGTCTTCACCGCCGCGATGGCCTTCCTGGCCATCGGGCGCGTGCCCGATCTGAGCCGATTGCAATTGCCTGCCGCCGGGCTGACCGTATCTGCGCAGGGGCAGTTGACGGTCGATGGATTTGGGCGAACTGTTATTCCACACATCTTCGCCGTAGGCGATGCGGCAGGCGGGCCGATGCTGGCCAATCGCGCGCTAGCCCAGGCCTGGATTGCGGGACGAACGGCGGCTGACCTACCCGCGCCCGCCTACTGCCCGCACACCGTGGTACACGCCGTCTACACTGCGCCTGAGATCGCGCAGGTGGGGCTGGTGAACGGCGGCGAACACGAACTTCAGCGGGCGCGAGCGCCGTTAAGCACATCGCTGAAAGCCTACCTGAGCGATGAAACGGAGGGATGGGTCGAGCTGCTGGTCGATCCGGCCAACCGCCAGATCCGCGGCGGGATTGCCGTTGGCGCTCACGCCGCCGAATTGCTGGCCCCGGTCGCGCTCGCCATTCAGACCGGCGCAACCCTGGCTGATCTGGCGGCGGTGTTTGCCGCTTACCCAACGCTCAGCGAAGCTGTCTTTGTCGCGGCGCGAAGCGCGAACTAAGCGCGAGCGCCACCGCTGCGATCCATGTCAGCGCGTGGACGCCATTCGGCGGCGATCCGTTGAACAAGAGACGTTCAGACATCTCCAACGTCAGCATCATGGCGCAGCAGTGCTGCGCCATGATGCTTGTTGCCTATCCCGCTCGTTCAATCCGGGCGATCCACTGCTCAGGGTG
>FWWM01002135.1_pt1 | contig 55423 bp, 54 predicted proteins | sample 2228351 | NCBI WGS metagenome assembly FWWM01 (sample SAMEA103939774, study PRJEB20133) | metagenome | reverse complement strand
TTCAGCGGGCTCCCCCTCCTGGGCTGCCGTCGCTGTCCCGGGGCCTCGCCGGACGGCTCGACCCCGGGCTGCCGTTGTCGTACCCCTTCGGGGTGCTCTCCGCAATTCCCGCCGCTGGTGAGGAGAGGCCGGCGCCCTGTAAGGGCGTCCTCAGCGAACCGGAGATCCCCGATGCAGGCCCACAACGGCGACCCTCCAGACGGCACCGTCGTCACCCCCGAGACGCCGGTCCACCGGAAGCACCGGAGGCGCGGCCCAGGCTCAGGCCTTCAGGCCTGGGTACTCAGTTCGGCGAACTACACGTCGCGGCCACCGCGTTGGTGTCCCCGGTAACGCGGTCCTGCTGAAGGGAGTAAACCACTGCCGGGCCCTCGTATTCGATCACCAGGCCGCGGCTGGAACCCGGTTCGTAGTCCAGCCGCTCCTCCAGAAAGAAGCTCGTCTGGGACCATCCCGACACCTCCACGGTCGCCTCGCCACCGGTTCGGCAGTAGGCCCTTCCGTTAGCACCAAGGCGCAACTGATCGGCGCTTCGGAGTCCGCGTTCAGGAGCACCAGCCCGGCACGCATCCGTTCGGTCTCGGCGACGATCACGCCCGCGCGAGCGCATGGAGCTGACGGCAAGACGCCGTAGGGAAGCAAGTCCACACCTCCGACCCGAAGCGTCTGGATGGCGGTGACGCCGTAGTCCCAGGTCGTCGAGGAGAGTCCCATCCAATACACACCAAGGGTATCCGGATCCTCGCCCGCCGCCGCAAGCGCCGCCTCGAAGTCGATGAAAGCCACTCCCAGCGGCTGCAGGTCCGAGAGTTCGCCCTCGGAGATCATGACTCCGTCCCGAGTCACGATTCTGTAACTGACGCTAGTTGGCTCGGTGTCTAAATTCTGCAACCCCATCGGCGCCCAAGTGCCGTCCTCGATGCGGCCAACCGAGTAACGCTCCATTGTCTTCACCTCCCGGGGGAGGTCTTCTCAATACGTGTGTAAGAGCTCAGGCGACCTCCTCCTTGTTAGCCGCCTTGACGGGCACTCCGTCCACGTATTGGTCTCCGCGGTGAAGGCCTCCTATCTCTTGCTCCCGGTCGCAGTGATTTCCTATTCTACCAGCTGAAAACCTTCCCGCCCGTGGAACCACCAATAGGTGATCCAAGCGAGTCCACTGCTCAAAATGAAGATCAGCGCAGATACCGTGACCAGCCCAACATCGGTCGACAGAACCTCAACAATCCTTGTCAAAACTGCCAGACCCAACTCCTCCGCCTTCCAGATTAAAAACACAACTACCACAACAGCTAAGATCGGAATTGTCTGCCCCAGCCTGGCGTTGAAGATCCACATACCGCACAGAAACGCGCTACCGACGAGAATGCAGCTACTCCAGAGAAGCAATGCCGAAAGTGGATGTAGCAACACCCAGTCAAGGACGGTAGCCGAAAAGCTAAGGCTGAAAAAGACCGATACTAGCTCCCCCATAGTCAGCCATTTCGACAGTATAATATCCCGATCTGGAACCGGGAGTACCCGAATCCATCGCAACGTTCCTTCAATTTTCTCTAGAGACACCAGAGAGTGCGCCCAGTACATCGCAGTAAAGAAATTAAGATTGCATAGGAACATCAGAGCTATCATTTCCTTTTCGACGCCGACGCCACGGACCATCAGGATTGTTACGCCCAGGAAAACAATGCCGACCATAAGCATCGACCTGTGATTGGCCAAGATATCCTTCTTCATCAACTGTCCAATCATCCTTGCTCTCTCCCTCCCACTCTTGTCCAAATTAGGTCTTCCGGGTTGAGGGGCTGAGCCCTGCCTCTTAAGATTGGGTTGTGCAAACACTCAATCCGGGAGGAGGACTCAGCCGTGAACCGATTCTGCTCCATCTTCAGTCAACTTCTCCAGCTTTTTCCGCGGGCCGAGTTCCAACAACTGGTCCGCGACCACCGGGCCGAACGCCACGCCCGCGGCTTCACCTGCTGGACCCAGTTCGTGGCCATGCTGTTCTGCCAGCTCGGCCATGCCCACAGCCTCAGGGAACTCTGCACCGGCCTGGCCAGTTGCGAGGGCAAACTCACCCACTTGCGCATCGACGCCCCCCGGCGTTCGACGCTGGCCTATGCCAACGAACACCGGCCCGGGCAGTTGTACCAGGCGGCCTTCTACCGGCTGCTGGAGCGCTGCCGCACGCTGACCCAGGGCCGTCGTGGCAAGCCGTTCCGTTTCAAGAATGCCCTGCTGAGCCTGGATGCCACGCTCATCGATCACCGCCCGCGCGTTGGGAGGATTCGATGGTTCCGGCACCGCTGCTCCTGGACCTGCGGGTACACCTGGCCCAGAGCCGCCCAGATCCCCAGTGAGCATCCGCCACCACCAGCCGGGGAGCATTCATCCCTTGTTGCTTCAGATCCCGCAGCACCGCCAGCCCCTGCAGGGACAGCTCGGGAATCAGTTCCGAGACCTCGCGGGTGCGGCGTGCAAACAGCGGCAGCACCCGACTCTCAAACCGCTCGTCCAGGTTTCTGACCCGGGGCCGGCGCAGCGTGATCGTCCCCCCGGTCATCGTCAGCTTCCATGCCCGTTGCGATAGCCCGGCGAGCCGTCCACCGCCTGGCGGCGTTCGCTCCTGGCCCGGCCCAGCAGCTCGGTCACCTCCTCCTCCAGCAGCTCCTGCACCCATTCCTGGATGCGTCCTCGAACCCAATCCTCCAGGGCTTCAAACCCGACTCTTGACTCTTCCTCCCCATCGATGTTCTGCTCTTTCATGGCGGCGCGTGCTCCTTTCGGTCCCGGGCTCTCCAACCCGAGTTTTTTCCAATCCCGGGAGGATACTCGCCGCCTGTGCTATTTCCACACCTTTTGAGGGTACCTCGATGGCTTTTCGCCGCTGAGCTTCAGTCGTTAGGCGCGCGCCCCCATCGCGGGCAGCCAACTTGGAGGAGGCAGATCATGTTCGTCGGACACTACGGCCCCAGCTTTATTGCCAAGCGGCTCAGCCCGGGAATTCCTTTGTGGATGCTGTTCATCGCGGTACAGCTAGTGGATGTGTTTTGGGCGATTTTCATCCTTCTTGGGGTGGAACGCGTACGAATCGTCCCCGGATTCACAGAGACCAATGCCCTCGATCTCTATTACATGCCGTACACCCACAGCCTTCCCGGTGCCGTAGCCTGGTCTTTGGCTGCGGCAGTTCTGTACCGGCTGGTCAAGGGGAGTGGGCGCGACGGAGTGGTGGTCGGGGCAGCGGTCTTTTCGCATTGGCCGCTGGATTTTATCGTTCACCGCCCCGACCTAGCTCTCTACGATGATGTCGCCAAGGTCGGATTAGGGTTGTGGGAGTACCCATACGTGACGCTTCTCCTGGAGGGAACGCTGCTGCTGGGTGCTATGGCATGGTTCATGTCGGGTTCGCGCCCACTGACCAGGCGTCAACGCTTCGGGATGCCTGCGTTCGGCTTGGCCATTCTCCTGATGCAGACCAGTATGCTATTCGCCCCACCACCGGCATCCGACCGGGCGATGGCCACCACCGCGTTAATTGCCTATGGTCTGTTCGCCGCAGCCATCGCTTGGCTGGAAAGGGGACCGGCTACTTTGAAGACAACACGGGGCAACTAACATGCGGTTGCAGCTGACCGGCTGCGTCGGCAACTGAACGGGCACCGTCGGGCAAACTGTTTGGCGAGTTTCGCATATTGCTAAAAGGTGAAGGGTGAATGGCCACTGAAATCCGTGTTTGGCAAATCGTGGAAGGGAAGCTGGAGCCAGTGACTGCCTCCATGTCGCAGGCCGGGAGGCGGGAGGTCGAAGACCTCCCGTAGTGGATCAAGAGCCACCCAGTGATTCTGGGAAAGGACTTGGCACTAATTGGAGAGCAGATTTCCACCAAGAGCAGTCCCGTAGACATCCTGGCTATCGATCGAGCCGGGAATCTTGTGGTCGTTGAGCTGGTGCAGCGGACTGCGTCGATGATGGGTCGCTGCCCCTCGCGGAGACCACCCGGCAGTCGTGTAGGGTGTACCTACCTGCCGCGTCAATTGTCAGAGCACAGTCTAACGACCTGTTGCGGTGAGCTGTCGGGCATCTGCTGGTCAAGATCCCGAAACCGCGACTGGATGTCGAATAAGCGCCGCAGAGTTTTCACGAAATCCTCACGCAGTCCCGACACTAACGCAACTTCGAAGCCGCAGAATGGAGGAGAGCATGAGTTCCTCCATCACCGGCGAGCTCAGAGCCGCAGAACGGACCAGGTCCGATCCTTATGAAGAGGGGAGGCGGATCCTCAGCCGCCTGTCCCCTGGTCCATTCAGCCCCACCGACCTGACCGCCGGTTCCGAGACCGAACTTCAAGCCGTGGTCACGGGCAATGCGGAAGACGTTGACCTTGCACAATCGATCAGGGAGTCACGCTATTTAGCGAACCTGATCCGGCGTACCGAGGCCGGCGAGAGCTCGCCCAGACTGCGCGACGGAATCCTGCGCTACCTCGAGGAGAACCCGGAGGGGGTCTGGGAGAACAGCTGGGTGCGGTTCCCGACGCGAGCCCTCGAGGGACACGCCGGCTCCCAACTGGAATCCGACCTTCGGCAGGACCGTTCGAATCCCGACAGCCCCCTTCGCGGAGACCGGTGGCGCTTCTTTTTGCGCCGAAACGGAGAGGAACTTGTGCGCCTGCCCGTCAGCTACCTGTTAAGGCTGGCTTTTGCGGAGGCCTTGGCGTTGGCGACATCCCGGGATCGGTTGTATCCTCAAGACCCGCTGGACTGCTTCATCAGCGACAACACCTCGCCCGAAACCATTTCACTCTGGGTCAGTCGAGCCGGACCCGATCTGCCTGGGGTAGCCCGGCAGTGCGCGGAGGAGACCGCCCTACGGTTTCTCCTGGCGAACCTGCTGGCCACCTACGCCAACCATCGATTCGGCCTGAGTGCGGGAGGCCAGACGGTATCGCTCTACCTGTCCCCGAATCCTCCCCTCCGGCAGAGGACCCTCAACTGCTTCATCCCCGACGCGTTCTATCGCGAGCTGTTCATGAGTCCCTGTCTGGAATGGGAAAACGGAGAAGCGAAGCAGGAGTACATGCACCTCTGCCACCAAGTGCTGAGCCGCAGCGCTCTCAATGCGGTACTCAAGCTTCGGGACGCCGGACTGCTGGCTCGGAATCTGGTGGTGGTACCCAACGTGTCCAGCGTGAGCCTTGCCAACAACGGCATCCACGTCAGCCTCGGGAGCAGAATCTTGGGTGAAGCCTTGGAGACGCCGGGATCCGGGTTTACTCCCTCTCACGAGAAATGCCTGGGAGACTTGGCTATCAAGATCGCCGAGCACTTCCTGCCATTGTTCCCGGATCTTTACAGCGCAGCGCCCTGCCGACTGGACTTCAGCGATTTCCACCCGGAGCAAGCCTTGGGATTCCTGCCCCACGAGCTCGACTTCGACCATCTGAGGATGGTCTGGCGCCGATGGCGCAAGAAAGCTCGCATTCGGTGCCTCGGGCAGCCTATTACCCCATTCGGCCCCCTTTGGCTGGACCGCACCCTCAGCCGCTTGCTCCACTTGCAGGGCGACCTGATTCCTGATTTCCGACTGGTGGATTATCCGGTCTGTTTAATGAGCACTGAGCACAGCCCGGGTTTGAGCGGGCAACTGGACAACGATCTCGCCCTGAAGCAGGACTTGGAGCAACAGGGAGTCTTCGATTCCGGGCTGTCGCTGTACCTCGCCCTCCGACTGCGGCGGCAGGAACAATGCGGCTTCACCGGATTCGAGTCCCGCTACTTCTCGCTGTTCCCCAGTTTCGCGAGGGACATGGCGCCGGCGGTGGAACTGCAGGCGCTGATAACGGCGCTCGCGTTCAAGTACATCCGTGACGGGGAAGTCTCCCACGCCGAGATTCCCGACAGCCCCTATCTCGAAAGCGAGCGCCGGCAGGTCTTTTTCGGGTCGGCACTGGGAATCCCCACGTTCTATGTCCGTCGGGACACGCGGAACTGCTTCCTGTTACGAGTCCTGCAAAGGACGGAGCGGACCCGGACCAGCCGCCGCTATCCGAAGTACCTGAGGGTACTCCGCCAGGAGTACATGCGGGCGCTGTTGCGGACGCTGCGCGAAGACGGCCCCGAACTCATCGAGGCCGGCGGTTACGAGGACACCCTCGCCGACCTGGAGAATCGGATCGAAGAAGGGGGTGCCGGAGCCCGCCTGGTCGCAGATATCCTGGACCACATCGGGGCAAGATCCGCCTTCTCGGTTTCGGCGGCCGAGTTCAATCGCGGAGCTGAGCAATTCTACCGCACCACTTTACGGGACCGCCATCTGGAGGAGGGCTGGCAGGAACTGACACGGCACGTCAAGCGATTCGGAGATCGTCTGGTCCTAGCGGAGGGATCGCCGGAAGCTCTCCAGACACGGATCAGGCGTGCGCGGACCGGCCTGCTGCAGGGGAATCCGGAACCTGAGGATCTCCGAGCGATCATCCGGTGGTTTGGTTGCAGCCAATTCCTGCGTAGGGAGGCTGATTGTGCAAGGTAGATCCCTGCGAAGCGGCGCGGTTCATCATTACATCGATCGCGAGGATAAACAGCCACGAAGTGAGGAGCTTCCTGGCGATCGGGTTCTAGCCTTCCTCCATACGGCGATTAGGGAGCATGCCCCCAGCCTCTTCCGGGCGGCCACCAGCGCCCGTGCCTCCTGGCTGATCGGTCACCTCCTCTTCGACCAGCCTTTCACCTCGTCGATCCTCGGCTTCCGGTTCATCCTGCGAACCGGGATTCGCATGGAGGAATGCGTTCACCCGCCAAGCTGGTACACAACTCCCCGGAGGCTCTTCGAACGGCAGATCCGTTACTGGGAATGCCGACCCCTGGATCCGGACCCGAGCGCGGTGGTGTCTCCGGCGGATTCCCGGGTGGTTATCGGAACCCTTTGTGAAAACTCTCTAGTGTGTCTGAAAAACAAGCTGTTCCGGTTTGACGAGTTGTTCGGACCCAAACACGAATGGAGACACACCTTCTCTGGTGGGGACTGCGCCATCTTTCGATTGACGCCGGAGAAATATCACTACAACCACACCCCGGTGTCGGGAATGGTCGTCGACCAGTTCCAGATCGACGGGCTCTACAACTCCTGCAACCCCGGCGCGGCGGTGCACCTGGCCACTCCATTCTCGAAGAACCTTCGCTTCGTCACCATCATCGACACGGATCTACCGGGAGGCAGTGAGGTAGGGAAGGTGGCGATGATCGAAGTGGTAGCCTTGGGGGTAGGGGACGTGGTCCAATGCTACAGCCGCTTCCGTTACGAGGATCCGGTACCGGTCGAGGTCGGTCTGTTCCTGGAGAAGGGCCTTCCCAAGAGCCTGTTCCGCCCGGGAAGCAGTACGACCCTACTGCTGTTCGAACCCGGAAGGGTCCGATTCGACGCCGATCTCTATCAGAACCAAATGTCCGACCGGGCTACCAGCCGCCTCACGATCGGTTTCGGAATTCCCCTGATGGAGACGGAGGTTCGGGTCAGAAGCCGCATCGGAACGCGGGCTGCCAAACCCGGAATCGCTTTCAAATCCGGGCGGGTTGGAGTGGGCGCGGCAAAACAGGGAAGCCATGTCGTCCCTTGAACTGTTTTTTCAAGCTGGACTTGCCTCAATTCTGGCAGCAGTATTGTTCTGGGGAATTCGGTTTCTGGCCAGTGAGCGGGGTCAATTCCTAGCCGCCATCCCGGTGGCCAAGAACCGACAAGACGGCACCTGGCTGGCGGTCAACCTCACCTATTATGGGCTGCTCACAGCCTCCGCCCAAATCTTGGGCCTGCTGGTCTTCCTGCTGTTGGTGAGCTCTGCAGGGACTTCTCTGGCGACGGCCGTGTCTTGGGGGACCGCCCTCCTCACCATCTCGGCGGTATCGGCTTCCATGCTTGCCCGCCTCATCGAAGGCAGCCGCTACACGCTGACCGTGGGCGGAGCTTCGGTGGCGGTGCTCCTGATCGCTCCCGTGTCCCTGACCGGAATCGAAGCCTTGGGATGGAGCTCGGAACATCTACAACCGTCGCTCATAGTGCTCTTGGCGGCGATCTCGGTTGCATTCTGCTTCGGCGAAGGACTAGGAAGGCTGGCCTGCCTGAGCTTCGGTTGCTGCTACGGCCGCCCCATCCAATCCCTCCCCCCGTTCTGGAGGAAAATGCTGGCTCGCTGTTCCATCTCCTTCGGGAGCGCAACCAAGAAGGCTGTCTACGCGGGCAGACTGGGTGGATTCGACCTGGTTCCAATCCAAGCCGTGTCCGCAATCACCCTGTCCTGTCTGGGCGGAGCAGGTTGGAGTCTCTTCATCCTCGGACACCTGGAGGCCGCGTTCCTTGCCACTGCCCTGCCGTACCACTGCTGGCGCATCGTCTCGGAATACTTCAGGGCGGATTACCGAGGGACAGGCAGATGGTCGACGTATCAGGCAGCCAGTGCCCTGATGCTCCCCTGGATTCTCTTCTGGGCATGGTTCGGCGCCCAGGAGTCCCGAAGGCCCCAATTACAACCGGATCTGGAGCACGCCCTGCGGGCGATCTGGAATCCCGGACTCCTGCTCGCCCTCCAAGGACTGTGGTGCATCCTGCTGTTCTCCGCGGGAATCAGCCGCGTCACCGACTCGCGGGTGGAATTCCACGTACGCAGAAACCGAGTCTGAGCACGGTGCGAGCAGGCTTTCGGAACCCTGCTGGGCACTCCCTCCCCTTGATGGCTGCCCGCAAGGCCATCCGCTTTCAGGTTCAGGCAACTGCAACTGGGGCCGGACCACGGTAGAAATCTGATAACACATGGCTTAGATTGGATCAATGCTCCCGGAAGAGCCCTTACGCAGGAATTTTCTTGCCACCGTCCTTCGCCCCGAAGCATCGGGCCCGAGCGGGGAACGGCTACGGCCTTCTCGGCCATCGGGGTAAGCCGGACTTCCGTCCACGTCCGGTGGGAGCCCTTACTCTTTCCCCTCCGGAGGTCGACGAAAGGCCCAGATCGAGTCCAGGGGGTAGAAGACGGCCTCGGCCAGCCTCATAGTCCCGCCTTCGCAGAAAAGCGCGGTGCGGTTGAACGGGGCCGCCGGAAAGAACAACTCGGTCATGACCAGGCGTCCACCATCCACGAAGACCTCGATGGACGATTTGTCGACAAAGAGGTGAAACCGCATCCTGTCGCCGGGGGGCCGGTACGGCGCGGTGTGCTGCCTGGTGGCGAAGGCGTCCGAGAAGCTCGGGTGGCCGGCCTGCGTACGGTCGCTGAACAGGCGCCCCGTGGCGCGGTCATAGCCGAACCGGTAGGCAGCGCCGCCGGCGTTCGCCAGCTCGATCCCTAACACCTCCGCCGTGCTGCCGCCCAAGTCAATATCCAGGACGGCCTCAAAAAGCGATGTATCGGCCACACTGTCGACCTCCGTCCGTGCCTCGACGCTCACCGGGCCGACCGCGATCCCTGGGCCGCGCAGGCGCTGAAGTTCCGCGACGGGTTCTGAAGCGACGCGAAGGCCCGCGTCGGTTTCGACAAGCGTGAGCACCCGGGGCAGGGTCATCGCGCCCCGCCACCGCCCGGTTGGAACCGCGTGCGCATAGGCCCAGTTACTCATCCACCCGATAAAGAGCGAGCGGCCGTCCTCCTCGGGCACGTCCGACCAGGTCACACCGGCATAGTTATCGCGGCCCCAGTCGAGCCAGAGTTCAGTCTCCGGAGGGTTGTCGCTCGTAAAGGTCTTACCGTCGAAGCGGCCGACGAAGTACTGCGTGCCGGAGCCCCCGTTCGGCGCGCCCGGATTGACGCTCACCAGCAGCACCCATCGCGTTTCACCGCCTGGGGTGGTGAGTGGAAAGAGGTCGGGGCACTCCCACACGCCGCCGTGATTGCCCGCCTCGGCCCCAAAGTCGCTCAGGTAGCGCCAGTTCTTCAGGTCGGCGGACGCGTAAAAGCGGACGCGGTCGCCGGCAGCGAGCACCATGATCCACTGGCTGCTGGCATCGTGCCAGCGGACTTTGGGATCACGAAAGTCTCGGAGGCCCGGATTCGGGAGGACCGGGTTGCTTTCGTACATCGTCCACGACCGTCCCCGGTCATTGCTGTAGGCGATCCCTTGCGTCTGATAATCGTTCCGGCCCGCCCGCTCGCCCTCCGGATCATGCTGGGTGAAGACGGCCACGAGGGGCGGATCGTCGCCTGTCTGAAAACCCGTGGTGTTGTTCCAGTCCACGACGGCGCTGCCCGAGAAGATGTAGCCCAGGGAGTCAGGGTAAAGGGCGATGGGGAGGTGTTCCCAGAACACCAGGTCTTTGCTGACGGCGTGGCCCCAGTGCATGGGCCCCCACAGGGTGCTGTCCGGGTGGTATTGATAGAAGAGGTGATATTCGCCGTCGAAGCAGACCATCCCGTTCGGATCGTTCATCCACATCGTCGCCGGCGAAAAGTGAAACTGCGGACGGTACGGTTCCCCGTACCAAGTCTGTTCTCCGGGATCAAGGTGCGACTCCGACGCACACGAAGCCCCCAACAGGCCGAGCAGGACGAGGCCGCACGCCATGCGAGCGGTACCGGTGAACGTCGACAGGCTGCGCCTGAGGATCACGTCCCTGGCAGGTACAGGATCATTTTCCGTTGGCAATGTACAGGGAAGCGATGGGACTTGGGAATGCAGCATCTTGGGTTTTGGCTAGTCTGAGACCTCGGCCACTGGTCGTCAAGCCATGGTCGCGAAGGAAGGGGCTCAGCCCCTCCAGCTCCATGTTGGGCCGCTTCAGACTGCAGCAGCGGGGTTCGGCTCCGAGGCAGTCGAGGGGATCTTGAGAAGCGTTATCCCCGCGAGGACGTGGAATGCCATCAGGAGCAAGACTGACACGATTGAGATGTACAGGCCGATCCCAGGGATGAAGATGCCCAGGTCAAAGAGGCCCGAACCCAAGCGAAGGTACGCGGTGGTCCGGCTAAACCCGCCGCCACGAAGCATCGCAGCACCGATCAGGATGCTCGTGACAGAACCGAGGATGTAGCTGAACTGGAAAGCCGTGCCATGGAAGGCCGCCACCATCGCCTCGCCTGCCCCCAACAGGACAGCTCTTTGAGCCTCGGTGGTCGCAGCGGCGTACTCCCGGCCGAGGTACAGCATCTCGAAGGCCGGCCGGGCGGTGACGAACAACGCCGCTCCGACCATGGATGATGCCAAGAACAGGGCGCTCAGGGACTTTGCCCACGGCCGAAGCGCTTCGAAAAGGGCCAAGGACAGCACCACAGAGAGCAAGGAGTAAGCGACGAGCAAGAGCTCGAAGCCCAGCAGTCCACGGATCGCGTTGTCCTGGAAGACGGCGAACCATTCAGCGGCGCCGCCTTCGAGTGGCGGAGGGGCAACCACGAAGAGGGCGAGCTGAATGAGCGGGATGACGACGAGAATGAACGCGGTGACGGCGCCGGTCCTGTAGATGCCGCCCCAGCCCGCACCTCCCGAGTGTGCGTCGAATCTGGTCTTCATCGATCTCCTCCCTCCTTCAGCAAGAGGCACAACGGCAGATTGAGTACAAAGCCACAAGGTCGCACTCGGCGAGCACGAAAGGAGTCTGTTGGCAAGCCCGCCGGGCATCCTGATTCGTCGCGTGTGTCTTCTCACAGTCCGCAGCTGCCGAGGGCCAACTCCGCCTGAGGGCTCACCTCATCCCCACGCGGTGCGTGTGGGCCCGTTCTGTCCTCCCGTTTCACGCCGCCGGGGAGAAACCCAGGCCTGCTGCTGCGCGGGCTCCCCGGCGCATCCGGCACGAACTCCGCTGGAGCTTCCACCCGCCTACTCCTTCTTCCCGGCAGGCTCCAGGACCGTGAGGAAGTCGAAGGACGCGGTCTTCCTGAAACGGACAGCATGGGGCGCGCACACCAGCTCCTCGATCGGCCGAAAGGCGATGATCAGATCCGGCAAGGGACCGTCTCCATCCGGCAGTGGCGCTGATGCATTTCGCACATTGACGGCCACGAAGCGGGGTTCATAAAGGCTTTTTCGAAGTCTCCTCATGAAAGGATACTGCCAACCCCAGGGGTGGCCCCGAGAATCCAGTCCGACGACCCCCGGATTCCGCGAGGCGACGAAAGCAATAGCCGCCTCGTAAGGAGCCCTCAGAGCTTCCGCCTGCTGATACTGCCAGTGCACCGGATCGGTGCGGAGCTGATTCTGTAGCGCTCGGGGTGACCAGTAAAGGGTAGGAGTCAGTTGTAGCAGGCAGCCCAGCAATAATGCGCCTCCGAGCTGCTGGGCCCGAGTGGGCAAGGCCGGATCGATGCCGGAAGGGTGGCCCCGCCTTCCCCTCTCCGGTCGAAGTACCCACAGACCTGGCAGCAGAGCCGCGCTGAGGGCCAGCGGTGTCAGGTGGAGGCGCGGGTTCAGGAATGGTTCCCAACGGGTCACCAGCGCCGTCCATACGGAGAGCCACACCGGTGCCCAGCTCCAAAACCAGTGGGACCGCCCCATGTCCCCTCGCCGGCGCCATGCCAGCAGCGGCAACAAGACCATCAGCAGGAAGTGAAAGGGAGCCCCGGCTTCGCTCTCGGAATAAGGCCGGAAGCGCACTGAGAAGGACCTTTCCGGGTAGGTCGTGGCGGGATCCAAAATGTCGACGTTGAGGGCTTCATGCAGTCGGAGGAGGAAGGATTCCACATACCGGTTCCCCGCATCCCAAGGTGTCGCCAGGTGAAAGGAAACCTCCTTTGACAGCCGGGAAACCAGGCGAGCCGGGGTCATCGACTGGTTCGGGTGCACCGAAAGATCCCGGGTGGCATAGATCGGCTGACCGAAAACCTCCAGGTTACGGCTCCAATGCCCCCAATTGAGCGCGATCGCGGATACCAAAGCAACCAGGGCACACCGCCAGCGCCGGGGAAACCGCCACCAAGCATGAATCAGCCAGGGTGCCATCCCAGCCAGGAAGAACCAGCCCGTCGTCTTGGTGAGCCCAGCCATTCCCGCTGCACATCCCAACAAGACAGCCTCCCAGTCACCAGATTTCCCCTGGCTGTCGCGCTGAGTCAGCCAGATTACGGCCAAGAACCATGCCGTAACCATCAGGTCATTCTTCGTCGTGAGGCTGCCCAGGAACCCGATGGGTATTGTCAGGCTCAAGCAGGCTGCCAGCCACCGCCCTTGGGACGATGCGCCCCAGGTTCCCGCCGCCAAGGCGGCGAAGAGCGCTGTCAACCCCCAGGAGGCCACGGAAACCAGCTTCGTTACATGGTCAGTTCCGAAAACAATTTGAAGATCCGCCTGCCAAATCTCAGCCAGTGGGCCGCGGAAAAGCTGCAGAATGATGTGCGTTTGGAAATGCTCGAGGGATCCTTGCTGGATCCAGTACACCTGCCGAGGCAGATGGATGACCATGGAGTCCCAGGTGTTAGGCGGGAACCACAAGGCGGCCACCAGCACGTAACCGGTGAGGCCGATCCCGAATGCCGCAAGAATCTTGCTGATAAGGTCGGGTCTTCGCCCCGCAGAGGATGGCTTTGGGGTGAAGCCACGGAACAGATCTCGCCGCAGGTAAATGACTATGCCGGCGCTCACGAGAAACCAGAGCGACAACACTGGAGCAAAGCGTAGGGCCCGCAAGCAGCTGAGGATTTCGTTTCCCAGCACCAGAGCTGCCCCGCCGAAAATGGCCGCTCGTCCCAGGCGCTCCAGCCGATCGCTCATCGGTTCGCCATCATAGCCGGCCAGGAGACGCTACGCAGCCGAGGAGATTCGCGCAACGAACCGGAGCAGCCGTCTCCGCTGGGAAACAGGGAGGGGATCGCGGCTACGACACCTCCCACCTAACCAACTTTCCATCAGCCAGTTACCGTGGTCCGACCCCAGTGTCCACCCGCACCCGCCTAGCCCTGCAGCCCCCGGCATCCCTGGGGAGAAATGGGTAGGCCTGGGGCCGAAGCGGCCGTACCGGAGAGCTGCAACCGGCGGTGCAACGCCAGTCCCACACAACAAGCTCTGGAAGCGGGCGAGACACTGCCGGAAGCCAGACCCCGCGAGTAAAATCAATTCCCAACTTCTCCCACAGATTGGCGGGGACTCAACAGGCAAGTGAGGGATAGAACTTGAACGCAGGGGTGCGTGAACAACGAAAGGGCCATGCCGCCTGGATCTGGGTACTGGTGACGGTTGCCTGCTGGGGAACCGGCGCTGAAGGAATGCAACTTCGGGCGGCTGAAGTCGCCGGCTATGTGTACGACGCGTCGGGCCGGGTCCTGGCGGGAGCCGAGGTGACCCTGCTGCGTCACGCCGACCGGCGTAGCCGCTCAGCGACGAGTGACTCGCAGGGCTTCTTCTCGTTTCTCGGCCTGGAGCCGGGCCGCTTCATGCTGAGGATTACGGGGCCGGGCTTCGAGCCCACGGTCGTGGAAGACGTGCTGCTTTCAATGGACCAGGCCATCCGCATGGAAGTTTTCCTGAACCCTCAAGGTCCCCGGGACAGCATCACCGTCGACACGAGGTTCTGGGAACTGGCAGCGGGCGGGGGGAACGTGGGAGGGCGGGTTGCGTCCGAAACCATCGAGGAGCTTCCGTTAAATGGGCGGGACGTCCTGCAGTTGGCGGGGTTGACCGCGGTTGTGACACCCAGTCGAAACCGCGCACGGAACGCCAGTACCGGTTACGGAATCCCGTTCAGCGTGGGGGGATCCCGGCCTACCCAGAATGCCTTGTACGTTGACGGTATCAGCGTAGCCGACCACACCGGTGCCACACCGGCCGGAGTTACCGGAGTGTCCCTGGGTCTGGACACGCTTCAGGAATTCTCCGTGCAGACATCGGCCAGGGGAGCGAGCCTCGGGCGAGCGGCCGGAGCGGTCATCAATGCGCTGACTCGTTCGGGTGGCAACGAACTGCACGGCTCGGCCTTCTATTCCCTACGCGATGCCGCTTTCGACGCGAGAAACTTCTTCGACAGGGAAAAGGATGAGGGTTACGCCCGCCATCAGGGCGGATTGCAGCTTGGGTTCCCCATCCAGCGCGACGTCTCGTTCGCTTTCCTTGGTTTCGAGGGGTTGCGGGAGATCGACACCGCGACGCAGATCGACACCACACTCTCCGAGCAGGCCCGCAGAGGTGATCTGCTGGCAGGCCCGGTTGCGGTTGCGCCGGAGATCTCGAGAGTCCTGGCGGCGTACCCCCGCCCAAACGGAGAGGTACTGGGCGACACGGCATTCTTTGAGTTCAGCAATCCGCAACGGACCCGCCAGGGCAGCGTCACCGGCAGGCTCGACAGCCTCCACCTTGAACGCCAACAGTGGACTCTGCGATACAGCCTGGATCAAGCCAAGCGGCAGGACCGTACGGCCTTCAATCTGTTGGAAAGAAGCAGCGAGAGCAGACACCAGTCGTTGGCCGTCAACGGCCTGCGGGAAATGAGCGCCCGCTTGCTTCACACAACCCGTTTCGGCTTCAGCCGAAGCTGGGTTTGGGATGGCAGAACCTACCAATCCGCCAGCGGCCAGCTGAGCGATCCCGGACTCGCCTTTCTGCCGGGTGCCCAAGGGCCGGGAATCATCATCGTTGCGGGACTTTCCACGTTCCCGGGAGCACCGGGAGCGCTGGATTCCGACCGCGCGGGCTTCACCTCGATCCAGCTCTACCAGGACCTGTCGGGCTCGGTGGGCGGACACTCCTGGGCTCTCGGCGGCAGCCTGGAGCGGACCTATTTCAACTTCGACTCCAGTAATCTGGCCTTGGGGGAATTTTCTTTCGGCAGCCTCGCGGAATTCCTGTCAAATCGTCCCCGCCGCTTCCGCGGCCAGTTGCCGGGCTCAGACACGGTTCGAGGTTTTCGCCAGTGGGTCACCGGCCTCTATTTTCAGGACCGGTGGAATGTTGCTCCCTGGCTGACGCTTGATTTAGGCCTGCGTTTTGAGCGGGCCACCGTCCCCAGTGAGGTGAACGGGAAACTCGCCAACCTGGACGAGCTGACGGACCCCGAGACTCGGGTAGGAGAACCCTTGTTTGACGCCCCAGGTGGATTCAAGTGGTTTCCGCATGCCGGCTTGGCGGTAGCGCTGGACAAGAGCCGAGCCTCGATTCTTCGTGCGGGCTTCGGGATCTTTCCGGAACTGATTCTCTCGCACTACCTGCTGTTGCATGGGGTTCGTAACCCGCCATTCTTTACTACAGCGGAACTGCGGAATGTGCCGGCGGGTGCTTTTCCTTCCGGGGCGTTTGAGCGGATGGTGCAACAAGGTCGAGCCGTCAGGAGGGCGGAGCGAATTCCCCGTCGCTTCGACCAGCCGTACGTCCAGCAATGGCAGTTGAGTTTTGAGCGCCGGATGGGTCGGGGGAAGCGGATCCGGTTGAGCTACCTGGGCTCTCACGCGCTGCACCTGTCCACCCTGATCGAGGACGCCAACCTCATCATTCCCACGCGCCTGTCCGATGGCCGCTGGTATTTTCCGGAAGCCGGCGTGCGCCTCAATCCACACTTCGAGCGAATTCGGGACCGCCTTTTCGAAGGGCACGGGTTCCATCATGGCTTTGAGGCGGAATGGCGGATGGCGGAGCCGTGGCACGGCTGGCAGGGAACGTTCGGTTATTCCTTCGGTAAGAGTCTGGACGATTCCTCCACCACGTTCGCCCAGACCGAAGCGGCCAACGCGATCGGCATCCCGGTGCACGATCCCCGGTTCAACCGCGGGCCATCCGATCACGATGTGCGCCACCGTTGGGTGGGGCATTTGATTTGGCGGCCGACCGTAGAAGGGAGTGCCTTTTGGCGGCGCGTCCTGGGCGGCTGGCGCCTGGCCCTCCTGTGCGAGGCGGCTTCGGGCCTGCCTTTCTCGGCGACGCTGGCGTATGACGCCGCGCGCTCCGGGACAAGCCGACCCGACTACCGCGGCGGCCAGCGCCCGAACCTTCGGCCGGGGGCCTCCAACAACCCCGTGCTTGGCAGCCCCGAGCGGTGGTTCGATCCCAGTGTGTTCGAACGTCCTGAGCCTGGCTTCCTGGGGAATTTGGGCCGCAATACCCTGCGCGGGCCGTCTTACTGGAACGTGGACCTGAGCCTGGTCCGAGCCTTACGGCTCGGTGACAGCAGCGGGGAGAGGGCGCTGGAACTTCGCCTGGAGGCCTTCAACCTGCTGAATCATACGAATTTCGCTCTGCCGGACCCGCTCCGTACCATGGTGTTCACGAAGGACGGTCCCGTTGAGGACGCGGGACGAATTACCGAGGCCTATCCGGCCCGGCGGATCCAGCTCGGGCTGAAGTGGGTTTTCTAGTTGCCGCCGGGCCTGCGAACGCCTGAAGGATGGGCTGGACATGGTCCCGGCAGGATCAATCTGGTCGGCCACTGGGATGGGGGCACTTTCGTGGTGCTTGTGGGGCTCAATCCCGCGACCCGCCGTGGCAGCCACGGCGGGTCTATGTGAAGGCCGCCCGGCACCCGGCCTCAGGGGGCGCCCTGGTGTTCGGGCAGCTCGATGGAATCCGCCAGTTCGAAACGGATCCGCTGCTCGGCCCGCAACCGTACCTCCTCACCCTCGGTCATGAGGACATAACCTGTCCCCGCGCCGCCGCCGACTGCGGCACCGACCGCCGCTCCCTTGCCGCCGCCCGCGATGGCGCCGATCAGTGCGCCGACAGCAGAACTGCCGGCGATCACGGCTGCGTCCTTCTTGGTGGACTTGGAAGCCCGGAAGGTCAGCGGGTGGACGTCCAGAGCGTAGCGTTGACCGTCCACTTCCAGGGTGCGCAACTCCATCCGCATCTGCGCCACCCCCTTGACCTTGCCCGACTTCCGGACGTCGGTCAAAACCCCTTCAACCTTGGCTCCAGCCGGGACGACCAGAACCTCATCGACGTAGATCGGCTCGTCAACAACTCCCTCGAAGCGGTTGCCGGGCTCGTTGGTGCCACTGTTGAGCCCGTGGGTGAGACGGATCGTGAGCGCCGTACCCGCCGGGATCTGGTATTTCTGCTCGGTCCATTCTTTCAGCAGGCCGGCCACCATGGATTGATTCCCAGCGTCAGGCTCGCCGGATTCGGCCGCCGACGCGGGCTCCGAACGACAGGCGGAAAGTACGGTTACGGCCAGGAGAGCCAGCATCGGCACCATCCGGGACCGCCGGACTGGCATCGATTTCACGGTTCTCATGGTCTGTTTCTCCTTTCAGCTCCAAGGTGCACAAGATCCGTTCCGATTCTGTCTGCGCTCCGCTAAGTGGTTGAAAGGAAGATGGATCGTGAGATTCCTGCGGGCTGGGACGGAGCCGGCGGGACCGCAGCGGGCAGGGAAAATTCCCCGATTCTCAGACAGCCGCGGGGGCGGCGACTTGCCTGGAACGGGTCCCGGGCAGGATTCGCCATAAAATGGGCGGACGCGCCGGGCCGCCGGAGACTCCAGGACCTGGGCCCGACGGGTTTTCCTGCAAGGGAGGGGAGATCGAATGGCTGAGCAGAAGCGGCCGGGTGCCGCCGAGAAACGCCGGGGTGGCAAAGGCACGGGGAAGCCTTCCCGTTCCCTGACCGAGGCCTTCCTCTCGCTGGTCGAGCGTGCCGGCAACGCGTTGCCGCACCCGGCGACGTTGTTCGCCGGACTGGCGCTGTGTGTGATCGGGCTGTCCTGGCTTTTCAGCCGTCTCGATCTGGCCGTGGTGCACCCGGCAACCGGCGAGACGGTAGTGCCGGTCAATCTGCTCTCGGTGGAGGGCATCCACCGGATCCTGACCGGGATGGTCACGAACTTCACAGGGTTTGCGCCGCTCGGCACGGTGCTGGTGGCCATGCTGGGCATCGGGGTGACGGAGGGCACGGGCCTGATCGCCGCGGCCTTGCGACTGCTGGTCACTTCGGCCCCGCGCCGACTCCTGACCTTTGTGATCGTGCTGGCCGGGGTGCTCTCCAACACTGCCAGCGAGATTGGCTACGTTCTGCTGGTACCCCTGGGAGCGGTGATTTTCCTGGCGGCGGGACGACACCCACTGGCGGGGCTGGCGGCCGCTTTCGCCGGCGTCTCGGGCGGATACAGCGCAAACCTCCTGCTGGGCACCGTGGATCCGCTGCTGGCCGGTCTGACGGCGGAGGCGGCTCGGATCGTGGACCCCACATACAACGTGAATCCAGCCTGCAACTACTACTTTCTGGCGGTCTCGACGCTGGTGGTCGCGGCCGCGGGAACCTGGGTGACTGAGAAGCTGGTGATCCCCCGCCTGGGGACCTATCGGGGAGAAGCGGCGGCAGAGGAGATCAGGGTTCTGAGCCGGGCTGAGAAGCGGGGATTGGCGGCCGCCGCCCTGGCGGTGGGAGTTTCTGCGGTGCTGGTGTTGCTGGGCCTGGTTCCGGAGAACGGCTATCTCCGGGAACCGCAGACGGGCAGCGTGCTGCATTCTCCCTTCATGGAAGGCATCGTCGCCTTCATCTTCCTGATCGGGGCGGCGGCGGGTGTGGTGTACGGGGTTGTGGCCGGCACGGTCCGCAGCGACTCCGAGGTAATCAAAGCCATGGGCAAGGCCATGGAGACCCTGGGGACCTACCTGGTTCTGGTGTTTTTTGCAGCCCAGTTTGTGGCCTTCTTCCGGTGGACCAATCTGGGTTTGATTCTGGCCGTGGAAGGGGCGTTGTTTCTAAAGACCCTGGAGCTGGGAGCGATCCCCCTGATGCTGGCATTCATCCTGTTGACGGCGGCGATCAACCTGATCATGGGCAGCGCCTCGGCCAAGTGGGCGATCATGGCCCCGGTGTTTGTTCCCATGTTCATGCTGCTGGGGTACTCTCCGGAACTGGTGCAGGCGGCCTATCGAGTAGGCGATTCGGTCACCAACGTCATCTCGCCGATGATGTCCTATTTTGCGCTGATCGTGGCTTTCGTCCAGAGATATGAGCCCCGGGCGGGGATCGGCACCGTGGTGGCGGTGATGCTCCCCTACAGTCTGGTGTTTCTGGCCGCCTGGACCGCGCTGTTTACGGTGTGGCTGCTGTTGCGGCTTCCGGTCGGCCCAGGGGCGCCGCTCTTCCTTTGACCAGAAAGCTCCTGATTGCGAGGCAGAGGTGGGTCCGAACGGGACCGGCCGCCCGATGACTCACGGGCGACCCCTTGGGTTAAACCGCCCCGCTCAGCGGACCCGGACGCCGGTGGGAAGGTAGAGATCCTCCGCGGTCAAGCCACATTCCCGGTACATGCGAACGCAGTACTCCAGGTCGCCCGGCTCGTCGTCGTGGCGGTTGCTGCCGAAGGTGAAGCGCGCACCTGCCTGCCGAGCCCTCCGGATCAAGGATGCGCTGGGGATCCGGTAGCGGGAGTTGATCTCGATGGCCACCTGATTGGTCACCGCCGCCGAGATCAGGGCGTCCGCGCGCGCCGGAGTCCAAAGCTCGTCATAGCGCGCCTGCAGCGACTCGGGAAGGTATGTGGGGTTGCTCCAGATGTTGATCGGACCCGACAGCACCTTCAGGTTGTAGGCCACGTAGCGGTCCATGAAATCTTGGGGGTCCGGGAACACCACCTCCGGGTTCCACAGGGCGATGACCTTGCCCTCCCGGTCGGGAAACAGCAGCGCATCGGCGGCCACGTAATCCAGGCCCGCCAGCGTCGCCGGTGAGTATCGACGGGGCCAGTCCAGCGTATAAACCTGCAGTCCCCGAAACACCGGTTTCCCCTCGAGGCGTCCCAGGAAACGCGCCAGCGACGCATCGTCGCTCAGTCCCCAGCCGGCACCTCCCTCACCGGTAATTCCGAGTTTCACCCCCTGGGCGGCGGCGTCGGCCACCAGCCGGTCGAGGTCCGCCTTTCCTTCCCAGTGGAAGTGGAGGTCGACCAGGGGAGGATTCGGAGAAGGCGGGAACAGTCCGCTGCAGACCAAGGCCGCCGCCAGCCATGGACAGACCAGCCGGGCGCACGCGAATTCTTTGCCGGTGGGCCACATCATTTCCTCGCGCTGTTCAGGGGGGATGATACTGCCGGGGAGAGCAGGGATCAATGAGGACCCGGAGAGTCGGACACCGCAGGTGGGCGTGACGGGAATTGCCGTCTCCCGGCAGTGACGCCGCGGCGGCCTCCACCTCCCCCGTCCGCCCCTGATGCTATGCTCCATGCTGATGGTTGAGGGCATCGCCGAGGTTCTGATCGACGAGGAGCGCATCCGGCGCCGGGTTCATGAACTGGGACGCCGGATCGCCGACGACTACCGGGACCGGGAGCCGCTGGTGATCGGTGTCCTGCGCGGTGCGGTGGTCTTCCACGCTGACCTGATCCGGCACCTGGATCCCCGCATCCGCATTGATTTCATCGCCGTCGCCAGCTACGGCGCCGCCACCGCCACCTCCGGGGAAGTCAAGCTCCTCAAGGACCTGGAGTCCGGGATCCAGGGCGAACACGTGATCCTGGTGGAGGACATCGTCGACACCGGACTCACCCTGGACTATCTGCTGCGTCTGCTGCGCAGTCGCCAGCCGGCGTCCTTGTCGGTGGCCAGCCTGCTGTCCAAACCGTCCCGCCGACGGGTGGAAGTGCCGGTGAACTACCTGGGCTTCGAGATCCCTGATCGCTTTGTCGTCGGCTACGGGCTGGATTACCGGCAGCGGTTCCGGAACCTGCCCTTCATCGGTGTGCCCGGCGGGATCAGCGTTCTCCCACCCCATGAACCTTGAGCAGATTGGTGATGCCCCGACGCTGCAGCGGTGTGCCCCCCACCAACGCCACCCGGTCGCCTTTGGAAGCCAGTCCCCGCTCGAGGAGGATCCGGTCCAGCTCCACCAGCAGCGGGTCCACGCCTTCCACCTCCTGCATCAGGAGGGGCTGAACGCCCCAGTACAGGGCCATCCGGCGGGCGGTGCCCGGATCGGGGGTCAGCGCCAGGATGGGCGTCACCGGACGGAAGCCGGAAACCAGCTTGGCGGTATAACCGCTCTGGGTAAAGACCACGATGGCCCGCGCCGAGACCTGCTGCGCCACGCGGCACACCGCCTGACAGACTGCGGGCGCCACCGGATCATGGTCCAGGGTGGGCTGCACCGACCGATCAGTTTTCGCAATCTTCTCCGCCTCCTCGATGATTCTGGCCATGGTCTCCACTGCACGGACGGGAAACTTGCCTATCGCAGTCTCGCCCGAGAGCATCAGCGCATCGGCACCGTCGAGCACCGCGTTGGCGACGTCGGAGACCTCGGCCCGGGTCGGCGAGGGATGGCGGATCATGGAGTCCAGCATCTGGGTGGCGATGATGGCGGTCCGGTTGCGGGAGAGCGCCTTGCTCACCGCCGCCTTCTGCACGGCCGGAACTTCCTCCAGCGACAGCTCCACTCCCAGGTCCCCACGGGCCACCAGCACTCCGTCGGCAGACCGGATGACGGCTTCCAGATGGTCCACCGCGGAGGGCTTTTCAATCTTGGCGATCACCGGTGTATCCCGGCCGGAGGTGCGAATCCGCTCGCGGACAGCCTCCACATCCTCGGCGGTTCGCACGAAAGACACCGCCACCAGGTCAACCCCCAGCCTCAGACCGAAATCGAGATCGGCGATGTCCTTTTCGGTCAGGGCGGGACCTTCGGCGAAGCCCCTCGGCAGGTTGATGCCCTGGTTTTCCCGCAGGAGACCTCCGGCGACCACCAGACAGTGGATGTCCTGTCCCTGGACGTGTTCGGCCCTCAGCTCCAGCAGCCCGTCAGAGAGGAGAATGCGATCCCCGGGGCGAACCTGGGCGGGAAGCAGGGAGTACGATGCGGAAATCTGCTGGGCCGAACCCTCCACCGGCCGGGTGGTGAGCACCAGCCGGGCGCCGGTCCGCAGCTCCACCGGGCCGCCGCCAGCCAGACGGCCGGTGCGGATCTTGATCCCCTGCAGATCCTGCAGGACGGCCACCGGCCGTCCCTCTGCCTCGGCCGCACGGCGCACCCAGCCACAGGCTTCCCGATGAAATTCCAGCGTACCGTGCGAGAAGTTCAGGCGGGCCACGTCGATTCCTGCGCGTACCAGCTCCCGCACCGCTTCCGCCGACGCGGTGGCCGGCCCCAGAGTGGCGACGATCTTGACCTTCCGCACAATCTCTTTATGATAACTGTCAACATTGACACGGATATTTCGGCCATGCGCCCAACCGGTACTGCCGGGGCCGGCCGGCCTTCCCGGGTTGATGGATACCCATGAAACCTTCGCGCGAGGATGCCTGGCGTTTGCTGAACGAGTACACCGCCAACCCCAATCTGGTGAAACACGCGCTGGCGGTGGAGGCGGCACTGACTGCTTACGCCGAACGGTTCGGTGAGGATCCCGACCGCTGGGGGATCGTCGGTCTCATCCACGATTTTGATTACGAGCGGTTTCCCGAGGAACACCCGTACCGGGGTGCGGCGATCCTGGAAGAACTGGGTTATCCGGCGGACATGATCCACGCCATCCGGGCCCATGCCGACTATACGGGTACACCGCGGGTCAGCCTGCTGGACAAGGCGCTGTTCGCGGTGGACGAACTGTGCGGATTCATCACGGCGGCGGTGCTGGTTCGTCCCGACCGGAAGCTGGCCGGCCTTTCCGTGCAGTCGGTCCGCAAGCGGATGAAGGACAAGGCGTTTGCGCGGGCGGTGAGCCGGGACGATCTCCGCCGGGGCGCGGAGGAACTGGGTGTGGAACTGGACGAGCATATCGGATTTGTGATCGCCGCCATGACCCGGGTGGCTGACCGGCTGGGTCTGGCGGGCGAGCAGGAGGAAACGGTTTGATGGAAGAGCGAACGGGAACCATCGAGGCATTACTGAAGGAAGACAGGCGCTTCGCCCCGCCGGAGGAGTTTCGGGCTGCCGCCCACTGGTCGGATCCGTCGATTTACCGGCGGGCGGCTGCGGACCTGGAGGGGTTCTGGGCGGAAATGGCGCAGGGCATCGACTGGTTCACGCCCTGGAATCAGGTTCTGGAATGGAAGGTGCCGGACGCGCGGTGGTTCGTGGGTGCGACGACCAACGTCTGTTACAACTGCGTCGACCGGCACCTGAAGACCTGGCGCAAGAACAAGGCGGCGATCATCTGGGAGGGTGAGCCGGTCCACGACCGGAAGGTGCTGACCTACCAGGACCTGTTCCGGGAGGTCAACCGCTGCGCTGCGGCGTTGCGGCGTCTGGGAGTCGGGAAAGGCGACCGTGTGGCCATCTACCTGGGAATGACGCCCGAGCTTCCCATCTCGATGTTGGCCTGCGCCCGGTTGGGCGCTCCCCACACGGTGGTCTTCGGCGGCTTCAGCCCGGAGGCGTTACGGGACCGGATCAACGATTGCGGCGCCAAGCTTTTGATCACCGCCGACGGCGCCTGGCGCCGGGGCAACCGGGTACCCCTGAAGGAGAACGCCGACGAAGCCCTTAAGGACTGCCCGTCCATCGAGCGGGTCCTGGTGGTCAATCACGCGCAGGATGCCCGGGATGTGGAGATGCTGGGGCCCCGGGACGTTTGGTGGCACCGCGAGATGGACCGCAGCGGCAACGCCTACGTGGAACCCGAGCCCCTCGATTCCGAGCACCCGCTGTATATCCTTTACACTTCGGGGACCACCGGCAAGCCCAAGGGACTCCTGCACACCACCGGCGGCTACCTGGTCGGTACCTACACGACCACCCGTTATGTGTTCGACCTGAAGGACAACGACACCTACTGGTGTGCAGCGGACATCGGCTGGGTGACCGGTCACAGCTATATCGTCTATGGTCCTCTGGCCAACGGCGCCACCACACTCATTTACGAGGGTGCGCCCAACCATCCCCACAAGGGGCGGTTTTGGCAGATCATCGAGCGCAACCAGGTGAACATTCTGTATACCGCTCCCACCGCCATCCGGACCTTCATGGCCTGGGGCGAGGAAATCCCCCAGAAGTACGACCTCAGTTCGTTGCGCCTGCTGGGAACAGTGGGCGAGCCCATCAATCCCGAGGCCTGGATGTGGTATCGCAAGTTCATTGGGCGGGACCGGACACCGATCGTGGACACCTGGTGGCAGACGGAAACCGGAATGGTGATGATCACGCCGTTGCCGGGGATGACCGAAACCAAGCCCGGGTCAGCCACCTTCCCGTTTCCGGGAGTGGAGGCGGACGTGGTGGACGAGAGGGGGTTCTCCGTTCCTCCCGGCTCCGGAGGTTATCTGGTGCTGAAGAAGCCGTGGCCGGCGATGGCAAGGACCATCTGGGGCGATCCCAACCGCTGGCGGGAGACCTACTGGAGCCGGTTCCCCGGCGTGTACTTTACCGGCGACAGCGCCCGCAAGGACGAGGAAGGGTATTTCTGGGTGTTGGGTCGGGTGGACGATGTGCTGAATGTGTCGGGCCACCGGATCGGGACCATGGAAGTGGAAAGCGCGCTGGTGAGTCACCCGGCGGTGGCCGAGGCGGCGGTGATCGGGATCCCGCATCCGATCAAGGGACAGGCGATTGCGGCTTTTGCAGTGCTGGTGGGAGGACAGGACGGGGACAAGAAGCTGGTCGAGGAACTGCGGCAGCATGTGGCCGACAAGATCGGTGCTTTGGCACGACCGGAAAAACTGTTCCTGACCCATGAGCTGCCCAAGACCCGCAGCGGCAAGATCATGCGCCGCCTGTTGCGGGACATCGCCGAAGGACGGGTGCTGAGCGACACCACCACTTTGGCGGACGCCGCGGTGTTGGAGCAGATCAAGGGACAGTACGAGGAAGGGCAGTAGGAGAGGGGAGTCGGGAGAGGGGAGACGGGAGAGGGAGTCGGGAGTCGGGAAACAGGAAACAGCAGGGAGCCGCGAGTGGCGAGCTCCCGACTCCCGTGTCCTGCCTCCCGACTCCCCAGGAAACAGGAGGGAGTCACGAGTGGCGAGCTCCCGACTCCCTCTCCCGTCTCCCCTCTCCCGACTCCCCTCCTACGTTTCTACCATCCGCCGCAGTTCGGCCTCGTCGATCACCCGGATCCCCAGTTGCCGCGCCTTGTCCAGCTTGGAACCGGGATCCGCCCCCGCCAGCACGAAGTCGGTCTGACTGGACACCGAGGAACGTACCACCCCGCCATTCTGTTCGATCAGCTCCTTGGCCTGCTGGCGGCTCAGGCTTGGTAAGGTCCCTGTGATCACGAAGGAACGCCCGGCCAGGGGACCGGCCGCCGGCCGGGACGGCGCGGCGGAGCGGAACTGCAGGCCGGCAGCCTGCAGGCGGCGAACCAGTTCCAGGTTCTCCGCCGTGTCGAAGTAACGGCGGACGCTGCGGGCGATCTCCGGCCCCACTCCCTGGATGGCGGCCATGTCCTCTTCACTGGCCGAGATGATGGCTTCCACATCGCCGAAATGGTCCACCAGCAGCCGGGCGATGGTTTCGCCGACATGCCGGATGCCGAGGGCGAACAGCACCTTGTGAAAGGGCTGGGAACGGGACAGCTCGAGTGCCCGTAACAGGTTGTCGGCCGACTTGTCCTTGAAACCGGGCAACTGCAGGAGCTGGTCGCGGGTCAGGCCGTAGAGGTCGGCGGCATCGCGCACCAAGCCCAGTTCCACCATCTTCTCCAGGGTCTGCGGCCCCAGGCCGCGGATGTCGAGGGCGCCCCGGCTGACGAAATGGATCAGGCTTTCCAGTCGCTGGGCGGGGCACTGGCGGTTGGTACAGTAAGCCATCGCGCCGCTTTCCCGCTCCACCGGGGCCTGGCATTCGGGACAGCGGTCGGGCATGACGAACGGCCGCTCGGAGCCGGTCCGCTGTTCCACGACCGGGCCCACGACCTGCGGGATGACGTCGCCGGCACGCTTGACGATGACCACGTCCCCGATGCGGATGTCCTTGCGCCGGATGTCGTCCTCGTTGTGGAGGGTGGCGTTGCGGATGGTTACACCACCCACTTCGACCGGTTCCAGTACCGCGTACGGGTTGAGGGTGCCGGTGCGGCCGACGTTGATGCCGATGTCCAGCAGGCGGGTGGTGGCTACCTCACCGGGAAACTTGAACGCGATCGCCCAGCGGGGCTCCCGGCTCACCGCTCCCAACCGCTCCTGGTAGTCCTTGCGATTGACCTTCACCACGATGCCGTCGATCTCGAAGGTCAGGCTGTGACGACGTGCCTGCCACTCCCTGCAGAAAGCGATCACGCTCTCGATGCCGGAGTGGAGGCGGTGATGGGGACTGACCGGAAAGCCCCATTCCTTCAGCACCCCCAGGGTCTCCCACTGGGTGGCGGCCTGCCAGCCTTCGGCGGCGTACCCGACCGCATAGGCAAAAAAAGAAAGCGGCCGGGAGGCGCAGGCCCTGGGATCAAGCTGGCGGACGGCGCCGGCGGCGGCGTTTCTGGGGTTGGCGAAGGGGGTTTCACCTGCAGCCAGGCGCTCCTCGTTGAGCCGTTCGAAGGCCGGCAGGGGGAGGTATGCCTCACCGCGGACCTCCACCAGCGGCGGTGCGGGAGCGGTGCGCAGTCGCAGAGGGATGGCGCGGATGGTCCTCAGGTTGCCCGTGACGTCCTCTCCCACCAGTCCGTTTCCCCGCGTGGCTCCCCGGACCAGCAGCCCGTCGCGATAGGTCAATGCCACCGCCAGTCCGTCGATCTTCAGCTCGGTAACGTATTCGATTTCGGCGATGCCCAGGAGGGAGGTGACCCGGCGGTGGAAGGCGCGCAGCTCGCCCTCGTCGAACGCGTTGCCGAGGCTCAGCATGGGCGTGGCGTGGTCAACCTTGGCAAAGCCTTCGGCGGGCTCGGCACCCACCCGCTGGGTGGGGGAATCGGGCGTGATCAGGTGGGGGTGGCTGGCTTCCAGCTCCTGGAGCCGGCGCAGCAGGCGGTCGTACTCCTCGTCGGTGATGACCGGCTGGTCGAGCACGTAGTAGCGGTAGTTGTGGAACTCAAGCTCCTCACGGAGCTTTCGAATCTCGTCCTCGACGGCAAGTTCCTGGGGATCCACGAGGGCTGTTTATAGCACGCCTGGGTGGCCGCTTTTGATGGTCAGAACCCTTTTGTTATGATGGGTCGGCAGATGAATCTCCCGATCTTCCGCAAGATTCTGTTTACTGTGACGTTCCCCCAGCGGGACTTGCGGCGGGAGCATGTCTCGCGGGTCAAGATGCATTCCTTGGCCAAGCGCCAGCTTTCGGATCTCGATGTGATCGAGACCATCGAACATCTGTTCCACTGTCCGCGCTGTCTGGAGAACTACCGCTACGTCAGGAAGGCTTACCTGGGAGGCTGGACTCCCCGGACCCGGGTCGCGGACTGATGGGATGGCGTTTGACTCCGAATCCTTCGCATACCTCGTCAAAGGCAGTTTCTGGCGGCGGATCTGGCACGAGGTCAATGAGGACGACTGCTGGGGCATGGCGGCCCAGCTGAGTTACTACTTCCTGCTGGCGTTCCTGCCTTTTCTGGTGTTTCTCAGCGCGCTGATCAACTACCTGCCGGGGGTGCCGGGACTGCTGGAGCGGCTGCTGGACAACTTCTATCGCTTCATGCCGGACCGGAGTTACAGCCTGGTCCGGAGCATCCTTGATTCGGTGCTGCGCAGCCGGGACGAAGGGATCCTGACCCTCGGCCTGGCCTCGGCCTTGTGGTTCGCCTCCTCCGCCTTCAACGGCATGATCGCTCTTCTGAACCGTGCCTATCAGGTACGCGATACCCGCTCGTACTTTTTCACACGGACGCTGGCAGTGCTGGTGACCCTGGTGGTCTCCGCCTTCCTGCTGGTCTCAGGCGTCCTGATCTTCTTCGGCGACTGGATGATCGGTGCGCTGGCGGCGTCGGCCTGGCTGCAAACCATCTACACCGCCATCCGCTGGGTGGTCATCTTCCTGATGCTCAACGTGGGGGTCCAGATCGTTTACTACACGCTGCCTGCCCGCCGGTTCCCTTGGCGGCTGATTACGCCGGGTGGACTGCTGGCGGTGCTGGGTTGGGTGGTGGGTTCTCTGACCTTCCGCTGGTACGTGAACCGTTTCGGGAACTTCCAGGAGCTGTGGGGGAGTCTGGGGGCGCTGATCGCCCTCATGCTGTGGTTTTACCTGTGTTCCTTCTTTCTGGTCCTGGGGGGCGAAATCGACTCGGAGATTCACAAGGTCCGCCGGGAAACCGCATCCGAGTGAACGGAACGGTCCGGCGAGTTTTGTGCTCGCCGGAGCTTGCCGCCGGCTCCGTGAACCCGACACCGTGGAGTTGTATACTCTTGCGGGTAATGAGCTTGGCCCGGGGCACCACGGTACTCCTGGTCCGGCGGGCAGGTCAGGTGGCACTGGCTGCCGACGGCCAGGTCACGATCGGAGAGACGGTTCTGAAGAACTCCGCGCGCAAGCTCCGGCGGCTTCGCAACGGTTCGGTGATTGCGGGTTTCGCAGGCTCCACCGCCGACGCTTTCTCGCTGTTCTCCCGCTTCGAGGAGAAGCTGGAGGAGTCCCGGGGAAACCTGCGGCGGGCCGCGGTGGATCTGGCCCGCGACTGGCGCACTGACCGGGCCCTGCGCCACCTTGAAGCGTTGCTGCTGGTGGCCGACCGCGAAGACGCCTTTCTGATTTCCGGCGATGGGGACGTGATCGAGCCGGATGACGGCGTCATCGGCATTGGATCGGGCGGCCCCTACGCACTGGCTGCGGCCCGGGCGCTGGTCCGGTTCACCGACAAGTCGGCTGCGGAGATCGCCCGCGAGGCGCTCCAGATTGCCGGCGAAATCTGCGTTTACACCAACGCCGAGATCACCCTGGAAACCCTTTGAAACGGTATCCCATGAGACAAGCGTCAGACACCGGCGGCGGAACCGCCCCGCGGCTGGACCAGCTCACCCCCAAGGAGATTGTCGCCGAGCTTGACAAGTACATCATCGGCCAACAACGGGCAAAACGCGCCCTGGCGGTGGCCATCCGGGACCGCGTCCGCCGCCTGCAGCTCCCGGAGGACGTGGCGGCGGACATCCAGCCCCGCAACGTGATCCTGATCGGCCCTACCGGTGTCGGGAAGACTGAACTGGCGCGCCGTCTGGCGAAGCTCTCCAACTCGCCGTTCATCAAGGTGGAGGCGAGCAAGTTCACGGAAGTCGGCTACGTCGGACGCGATGTGGAGTCGATTGTCCGGGATCTGGTGGAAATTGCGGTGGAAATGGTGCGCCAGGAGAAAACCGAGCAGATCGGCAAGAAGGCCGAAGAGAACGCTGAGCAGCGGCTGGTGGAGATCCTGGCCCGCCGCCGCCGAAGGGAAGCCGCCAAGTCCAAGGGCGGCGCCAAGAGCAAGAACCGCCTCGCCGCCAAACAGACCCGCGAACAGGTGTTGAAGGAACTGAGGGAAGGGAAGCTCAACAGCCGGATGGTGGAGGTGGAGGTTCACGAGCGGCTCTTTCCGCCGGCGGAGTTTTTGCCCTCGATGGCCGAAGAGGAGATGGACCTCCCGGTCCGGGAGTTCCTGGGCGGTTGGGGAGGAGGGCGGACCAGCCGGCGCAAGATGAGGGTCGAGGACGCAATTGAATACCTCATCTCCGAGGAAGAGTCCAAGCTGGTGGACATGGAACAGGTCGCCCGGGAAGCGGTGGAGCGGGTCGAGAGCTCCGGGATCGTATTCATCGATGAGATCGACAAGATCGCCGGCCGGGAATCCCGGTTCGGGCCCGATGTCAGCCGCGAAGGGGTCCAGCGGGACATTCTGCCCATCGTGGAGGGGACTTCGGTTCCCACGCGTTTCGGAATCGTGCGGACCGACCAGATCCTCTTCATCGCCGCCGGCGCTTTCCATGTCACCAAACCTTCCGATCTGATCCCTGAGCTGCAGGGCCGCTTCCCGGTCCGGGTGGAGATGGATCCTCTGACCGAGGAGGATTTCCGGGCGATCCTGACCATTCCCCGGACCGCGCTGATCAAGCAGTACAGCGCCCTCCTGCAGACTGAGGGGGTCGAGCTGGTCTTCACGGAAGATGCCATCCAGGAGATCGCCCACATGGCCTGGCTGGTCAACGAGACCACCGAGAACATCGGTGCCCGGCGGCTGCATACCATCATGGAGGCCCTGCTGGAGGAAATCTCCTTCGAGGGCGCGGAACTGGCCCACAAGCAGGTGCGTATCGACCGGGCGTATGTCCAGGCCCGGTTGGCGGGGACGGTGCGGGATCTGGACCTGTCCCGCTACATCCTATGAGGTTGCCGGCTGAATCGGGTCTCCCGGGTCCGGCTCCCCGGGAACCGGGGGATCGCAGGGCTCCCGGCGGTGACCCGGGTCAAACGGATCACGGGGATCGCAGGGATGGTCGGCAACGTCGAGGTTTGCTGCCTTGGCTCGGGCTGCCGGCCTGGCTGCTGCTCCTGGCCGCCTGCGCCAAGGTGGGTGACCCGGTGCCGCCGGAAGCACGCCCGGCGGAGCCGGCTGCCGATCTTGTCATCACCCAGCGGGGATCTGATCTGCTGGTGCTGGAGTTCACGTTGCCGGCCGACGCCCGCGATGTCGAGGTGCTGCGCGGCTGTGGCAGTGAGCCTCCGACGGCTCTGCTGAGCCTGCGCAGCGGGGGATTGCAGGCGGTGGAAGGGAGTCCCCGCCGCCGGCGTCTGGAACTTGCCGCACAGCCTGCCCAGCCGTGCCATTATGCCGTCCGGGTGCTGGACCCGCGTTACGGACGGTCGGTGCCGACCCCGCCGGTGTGGGTACAGTGGACCCAGCCTCCGCCCTGTCCGCGGAACCCGCGGGCCGAGGTGTTTCCCGATCACGTCCTTTTTCGGTGGGACCCCCCGGAAGCGTCTGCAACTCCCGTGGCGGGATACCTGGTCAACGGCCGGCACCTGGTGTTCGATACCCGGTTCCGGATCGAGGGGGTGAGCTTCGGGACCCCTCTCACCCTTACCGTCGACGCGGTGTCCCGGGTGGGAAACCCGATGGTGGTCAGCGCCGGTTGCGGCGAACTGCGGCTGGTTCCCCGGGACACGTTTCCGCCGGCGGTGCCGGAGGGCCTGCGGGCGGTGCGTCTACCGGGGGGAGTTCAACTGCTTTGGGATCCGGTGGCGGACCCCGATCTCAGGGGGTACCGGCTCTACCGCCGCGACCGGTCCGGAGTCCGGACGGTGGTGGCGGAGCTGGTGCCGTCCAACCAGTACCTGGATACCGACGCTGCATCCCGGCAGTTGGTTTACTATGAGGTCACGGCTCTTGACGGGCAGGGCAACGAAAGCGGGCCTTCAGCGGCGGTCGAGGTCCCGCCCGAAGCGCGCTGACGGGCTCCTGACAGGAGGATAGTCACCATGAAGCTCTTTCTCGACACCGCCGATGTTGACGAGATCCGGGACGCGGCCGCTCTCGGGGTCATCGATGGAGTGACCACCAACCCGTCCCTGGTGGCCCGGACGGGAAGACCGCTGGAGCAAGTGGCGGTGGAAATCTGCAATTTGATCGAGGGCCCCGTAAGCCTCGAAGTGGTGTCTGTGGAGGCGTCCGCCATGATCGAGGAAGGAAGGCGGCTGGCCGCCCTGCATCCAAACGTGGTGGTCAAGCTTCCCATCATCCGGGAAGGGCTCAAGGCGTTGAAAGTGCTGTCCGGGGAGGGGATCAAGGTCAACGTCACCCTGATTTTCACGCCGTTGCAGGCGCTGCTGGCGGCCAAGAACGGTGCCGCCTACGTCAGCCCGTTCGTGGGCCGGCTGGACGACATCACTCACGACGGGATGGGACTGGTTTCGGACATCATTGAGGTGTTCGACGCTTACGGCTTCGACACCGAGGTACTGGTGGCGTCCATCCGCCATCCGCTGCACCTGCTGGCAGCCGCCAAGCTGGGAGCCGATGTGGCCACCATACCCTATGCGGTGCTCCAACAGATTCTCCGTCACCCCCTCACCGACACCGGTCTGGAAAAGTTCCTGGCGGATTGGCGAAAAGCGCAGGCCGGCTGAAGCAGGGGATCATGGACGTCCGCGAGGAGCTGAAGCGCCGCAATCAGGCTGCTGAGTCCGGCGGCGGCGAAGACCGGGTGGCCCGCCAGCACGCCTCCGGCCGGAAGACCGCCCGGGAACGGATCTCCCTGCTGATGGATCCGGGCAGCTTTCAGGAGATCGACAGGCTGGTTGTGCACCGTTGCCATGACTTCGGCATGGAGAGCCGGAAAATTCCCGGCGACGGTGTGGTGACCGGTTACGGGCGCATCGACGGGCGCCAGGTCTTCGCTTTTTCCCAGGACTTCACCGTCTTCGGGGGAAGCCTCTCGGAGGCCTACGCAGCCAAGATCTGCAAGATCCTGGATCTGGCTCTCCAGAACGGGTTTCCGGTGATCGGGCTCAACGACAGCGGCGGCGCCCGGATCCAGGAAGGCGTCGTCAGCCTGGCGGGCTATGCGGAGATCTTTTTTCGCAACACCCGAGCCAGCGGGGTCATCCCGCAGATTTCCGCGATTCTGGGTCCCTGTGCCGGGGGATCGGTGTATTCGCCGGCACTCACCGACTTCGTCTTCATGGTTCACCACACCAGCTACATGTTCATCACCGGGCCGGACGTGATCCGGACCGTGACCCATGAGGAGGTGACGAAGTCCGAGCTGGGAGGTGCCACCGCGCACAGCACGCGGAGCGGAGTGGCGCACTTCGCCCTGGACAGCGAGGAAGAGTGCCTGTGGGCGATCCGGGAGCTGCTCTCTTTCCTGCCTTCCAACAACCAGGAGGATCCCCCCCGGCGGCCGGTGTCGGATCCGGTGGATCGGGAGGAGCCGGCACTGGACAACGTGGTGCCATGGGACCCCAACCAGCCCTACGACATCCGGGAGATCATCCGGGGGGTGGTGGACGAGGGGTATCTCTTCGAAGTGCACGAACACTTTGCCCCCAATCTGGTGGTGGGTTTCGCACGGCTGGGCGGGTGTCCGGTGGGGGTGGTGGCCAACCAGCCGGCGCACCTGGCGGGCACGCTGGACATCGACTCGTCGGTGAAAGGCGCCCGCTTTGTCCGGTTCTGCGACGCCTTCAACATCCCGCTGGTGGTGTTCGAGGATGTCCCCGGTTTCCTGCCCGGGGTGGGACAGGAGCACGGCGGCATCATCCGTCACGGAGCGAAACTCCTGTATGCGTTTGCGGAGGCCTCGGTACCCAAGCTGACGGTCATCACCCGCAAGGCTTACGGGGGAGCGTACTGTGTCATGGCTTCCAAGCAGATCGGGGCGGACTTCAACTTCGCCTATCCGACGGCGGAGATCGCGGTCATGGGGCCGCAGGGTGCGGTGGAGATCCTGTACCGCCGCGAGCTGGAGGAAGCCGCCGATCCCGAAGCCTTCAAGCGGGCGAAGGTGGAGGAGTTTCGGGAAAAGTTCGCCAGTCCGTTCGTGGCCGCCGAGCGCGGTTACGTGGACGACATCATCGAGCCGCGGATGACCCGGGCCAAACTGATCCGGGCCCTGGAACTGACCGCCCAGAAACGGGACGTCCTGCCCCCGAAAAAGCACGGGAATATCCCGCTCTGAACGCCGGGCCAAGGTTGGGTTGCGCAGGGGCGCCCCTACCACGGGCTCGGCCGGCCCGCCGCCTTTCCGAGCCGCCCAGCTCAGCCTGACCCTCTCCACGAGCCCATCGGGTGGGATGGCGGGGCAAAGGGACTGTCCCCAACCGGGGCGGCAAAGGGACTGTCCCCAACGGGAACCGGGCGAAGGGAACCGGGCGAAGGGACTGTCCCCAGGCCGCGAGGGTTGCGCAAACCGGCCAGCGCCGGAGGCGCGCCGGAGACAGTGCCGGGTGGCACACCGGGGTGAGACCGCCGGGCCGGAGACCGGCGAAAGCCTCCGGCCCGACGGGTCTTCAGGGGGCTCACTTCTCGATGGGCACGCCCACCAGATTGCCGTATTCGGTCCAACTGCCGTCGTAGTTTCGGGTGTTTTCAAGTCCCAACAGGTACTTGAGAACGAACCAGGTGTGGCTCGACCGCTCCCCGATGCGGCAGTAGGCGATGGTGGGTCGGGCCGGATCGACACCCTGGTTTTCCAGGTACAGCTTGCGCAGTTCCTCCACCGACCTGAAGGTTCCGTCGGGGTTGACCGCGGTGCTCCAGGGCACGTTCTTGGCGCCGGGAATGTGTCCGCCGCGCTGTGCGGTTTCGGTCATGCCGGGAGGCGCAATGATCTTGCCGGTGAATTCGTCCGGACTGCGCACGTCCACCAGGTTGAGGTTGCCGTTGCGCACCGCGCCCAGGACGTCTTCCAGTTTCGCCCGGTACTCCGGATGGGTCTCGGTCACCCGGTATTCCACCGGCGGATAGCTGGGCTTCTCGACCGTCATGGGCATGTCCGGTTCGTTCAGCCACTTGACCCGGCCCCCGTTCATCAGGCGGACGTCCTTGTGGCCGTACAGCTTGAAGAGCCAGAAACCGTAGGCGGCAAACCAGTTGTTGTTGTCCCCGTAGAGCACGACGGTGTGGTTGGGGGAGATGCCGGCGCCGCCCACCAGCCGTTCAAAGTCCCGTTTGGAGATAATGTCCCGGGTCAACTGGTCCTGGAGCTGGGTTTGCCAGTTGAAGGCCACCGCCCCGGGGATGTGGCCGGTATCGTACTGTTTGGTGTCCACATCGACCTCGACGACCCGGATGGCGGGATCGCCGAGATGACTCTTGACCCAGTGGGTTTCCACCAAGACTTCGGGATGCGCGTAGCTTGACATCGATGCCTCCTTCCCAGGTCAAGCCCCGATTCCCTGAACCAGTTCGGGCAGGTGCTTAACCATGTTCGACACGTACTTGAAAATGTTGTCCGGGAAGATCATCACAGCCAGGCCGGAACCGTCCTTCTGCAGCGTGCGCACCGCCCCTTCCAGGATCAGGCCCGAGGACGGTCCGGCCAGCAGACCCTCCGTGCGGCACAGATCGAGAGCCCGTAAATAGGCCAGCTCGTAGTCGATCTCGACGATCTCGTCGATCAGCGAGGGATCGAACAGCTTGGAGACCCCAAGCTGGCTGACATTGCGGAGGCCTGGGACATCATGCCCCTCGCTGGGCTGGACGGCGATCACCCGGATGGCGGGATTCTGCTCCTTCAGGTAGCGGCCGGTGCCGGTCACCGTGCCGCAGGTCCCCAAAGAGACGAACAGATGCGTGATCTTCCCGTCGGTCTGGCGCCAGATCTCGGGGCCGGTGGTGCGGTAGTGGGCCCGGACGTTCATCTCGTTCTCGTACTGGTTGGGCATCACGTAGCGATCGCCCTGGGCTTTGGCATAGGTCTTGGCAAGGTTGATGGTGCCCTCACTTCCTGCCCCCGGCGAGGGACACAGCTCGTCGGAAACCACATCCAGATCTGCGCCGGCGATCTTGAGCAGGACTTTCTTCTCCAGCGGTACGCGGTTGGGGACGACGGCGCGCATCCGGTAGCCGGAGGCGCCCGCCACCGCGGCCAGCGAAATGCCGGTGTTGCCGGAGGTCGGCTCCACCAGGCCGCGCTCGGAGCTCAGTTGGCGGCGGCTCTCCAGATCTCTGAACATCTCCCAGGCGGCGCGGTCCTTGACCGAACCAAACGGGTTCATCCACTCCAGCTTCGCGTACAGGACAAACCGGGAGGACGGATTGAGACGGTTGATCCGGACCATGGGGGACGGGTTGTCGGGGTTGGGCAGCATCTGCAGGACTGTTTCGTAGACGCGCAGGCCATGGTTCATGCCGGCTTTCTCCCGTTGATTGGCCGATACCGGAGATCGGTCGCCTGTGGGTTCCGCTCTTCCGCAAACCCTGTACCGCAGCCGGGTCACGCTGATGCGACAAAACCTACAGGCAAACTCAGAAATAGTTTACCGCAGTTGCTTTCCCTGTGTAAAGACCGTTGTTTATAGCTTGAGAATCTGCCGGAGCCTGCGAACCCGGCCGGTTTGACCCGCCTCCCGCGCAGTTCCTACAATAGGGTCTTCATGACTCACACCGCCCTTGCGTGCGTCCTGGCCTGGCTGGTGCCGGGCGCCGGTCACTTCTATCTGCACAAGTGGTCCCGCGCCGCGGTGTATTTCGCCGGAGTCATGACCCTGTTCGGGCTCGGCCTTTACCAGGACGGTCGCCTGTTCCCGCTGGAACCTGGGTTCTTCGGTTTCCTGAGGTTTTTCGCGGATGCGGCGCTGGGTGTCCCCTACATCGCCGGCAAGCTGCTGGGCTGGGGAACGGGCAACATCCGCGCCGCCGGCTATGAATACGGCAACACCTTCCTGTACACGGCAGGCCTGATCAACATGTTGCTGGTGCTCGACGCCTACGACATCGCGGAAAGGCGCAAGTCATGAACCATTTCGCCGGCCTGGTGGTGTTCGCCCTGTGTGTCGCCACCATCTTCTCGCTGCTCAATCGCACGGGTGCCCGGGAACGGTTGCTCTACTTTCTGACCCTGATGGGCTACATGGTGGCGGGTTCCCTGGTGTTCGCCTGGCTGATGTCCCTGATTCCGTTCTGATGCGAGTCATCCATTGGATGCCGGCGCTGGCCGCCGCGATCCTGATCTTTGTCCTTTCTCACCAGAGCAGCCCGCCAGGAGCGGAGCTTGGTCCGGACTACTTTCTGCACGGCCTGGGCTATGCCGGCTTCGGACTGACTCTGGTTTGGGGCGCCAGCTCCGGTCTGAGTCTGACCTTCGACGGCTCACGTGGTCTGGCGTGCTGGCTGGGTGCGGTCGGCTACGGGATCCTGGATGAGATCCACCAGTCGTTCATCCCGCTTCGGACCGCCAGCGCCGCCGACGTCGCCGCCGATGCCGCAGGCGCCGGACTGGCGATCCTGGCCGCCTGGTACTGGCTGGGGCGCCGTCGGTCCAGGGTGGATCATGACCGGTCCTGACCTGGAGGCGGATGCCGGCCTTGCCGGATTGCGGACCTTGACCAGGAGTTGCCTGGCACGGCACCCCTTTGTTCCGGCGCGCTGGTTGTGTGGTCCCCATCTGCAAACCATAGCGGCGGCGCGCCGTCGTCGCCGCTTCGCCTGGGGCTGGAGCCGGGATCGGAGCAGCCTGTGCCGGCTTGCCGACGGATCCCAGGTGGAGCTGCGGTGGGTGGACGCGGGTCCCGAAGCGCCGGTGCTGGTGCTGCTGCATGGAATGTCGGGCAACGCCCGCTCGGGGACGGTCCTCGCTCTCTCCCACAAGGTCTGGCGACGCGGCTGGAGCTCGCTGCGGATCGACCTTTACGACCACAGCCAACGGGAGGGCCCGCCCAGGATCTTCCATGCGGGAGCCAGCTCGGTGGTGCGGGAGATTGTGGAACTGGAGAGGCTGACGGAAGCCCCGGGCGGCTTCGCGCTGGCTGGAGTCTCGATGGGAGGGAACCTGCTGCTCAAGGCGCTGGGCGAGTGGGGAGAGCAGCCGCCGGCCCGGCTGATGGGGGCGGCGGTCATCTCGCCCCTGCTCGACCTGTCGATGAGCTGGCACCTGCTGGAGGAGCCGCGCAACCGCCTGTATCAGTGGTACTACGTGGGCCGCCTGAAGCGCCTGATTCTGGAACGGCGAGATCGGATGGCGCGCTGGGTGGATCTGGAACGGTTGCGCCGGGCCCGCACCATTCTGGAGTTCGATTCGCTGGTGACGGCGCCGCTATCGGGCTATCGGGATGTCTTCCACTACTACGAGGACGCCGGCGCCCGAGGCCGGCTGGGCGCGATCCGCGTGCCGGTGCTGATCCTGCACTCCCGTGACGATCCCTTCCTGCCCTGGACCCCCCTGACCGGTCGCGACGTGCGGAACAACCCGTTTCTGCTGCCCTGGCTGACCGACCGGGGCGGCCATGCCGCGTTTCTGGAGCGGCATCCGTCCGGGCCTGACCGTTCCTGGGCGGAGAACCGTGTCGTGGATTTCGTCGTCCAGATCGCCTCCCGCCTCCCGACTCCCGACTCCTGAGTCCTCCGGCCTGCCCGCTGCCCCGTCAACCCGGACAACTCGTGCGTTCTATATGGTGTGAAACGGGAGAGTACGACTGTTGCCTTGGGAGATCGGCGGCGGGAAACCGGCTGGGCGGAGCTGCCGGATGTGGATCTGCTGGCCTGGTTCCTGGCTGCCGGCGGTCCGGCGGATCAAGCCTGGCAACGGGCGGGCGAAATCTATGCCCGCCTCGGATCGCTGCGTCCGCTGCGGGATCCCGCGGAGTCCGAACTGCGGGAGATGGGGTTCTCCAGCCGTGAAGCCGCCGCCTTGCTGGCGGCCCGGGAGATCGGACGTCGTGCGGTGCGGCGGGTGCTGCCCCGCGGTCGCGGCTTCCAGTCGAGCCACGAAGTCTTCACCTATTTCCGGCCGCTGGTGGTGGACCTGAAAAAGGAGTGTTTCTGGGTGGCCATGTTGGACGGCAAGAACCGCCTGCAGCGGCTGGAACGGATTTCGGAAGGCTGTCTGACGCGGGCTCTGGTCCATCCCCGGGAAGTGTTCCGGCCGGCCATCCGGGAAGCCGCCGCGGGTTTGCTTTTCATTCACAACCATCCCAGCGGTGACCCTCAGCCCAGCCAGGAAGACCTGGAGCTGACCCGGCGTCTGGTGGAGTGTGGAAACGTTGTCGGGATCCGGGTTTTGGACCATGTTATCATCGGCGGCTACCGCTATTTCAGCTTCGCGGACGAAGGTCTGGTGCAGGCGGGACGCAGCGGCTGAGCTTGACCCGGGCCGCGGAACCGGGTGAGCGCCCAGGACAGTCGCCGCCGAAGAACGGCAGGAGAAAGAGCATTGGCCACGGAGACCACCGCTGCGGACACCCGCGTCGGCGGCGCCCGTCCGGAGGCGCCGCCGCTGGATGATGTTTATCTTCAGCTCGAACTGCCGGCCGGGCGTCCTTTTCAGGTGATCGGCTTCGGCGAGAACGCGGTGGACTGGGTGTGCCGCGTTCCCCAGTTCCCGGCCCGCGACTCCAAGGTCCGCATGGAGCGGATGCTGCAGATGGGAGGAGGGCAGATCGCCACCGCCTGCTCCATGTGTGCCCGTTACGGACTGCGCACCCGCTACGTGGGAAGGGTGGGGGACGACGAACTGGGCCGTTTCCTGCAGCGGGACCTGGGTTCAGAACCCATGGATATCCAGCTTGACGTGGTCCCCGGCGCCTTCAGCCACCACTCCCTGATCATCGTGGACCGGCCCACCGGCTCGAGAACCATCATCTTTGACCGCGACCCCCGCCTGCGGTACGGTCCCGGCGAACTGAAGCGCGAGCTGTTGGTGGAAGGCCAGATCCTGCACGTGGACGGCAACGACCTGGAGGCCTCGACCCAGGCGGCGCGATGGGCACGCGAGGCGGGAATGAAGGTGTGCATTGACATCGACCGGGTCCAGCCCGGCGTCGAGGACCTGATCGAGGCAACCGACCTGCTGATTGCCAGCCGATCGTTCGTGGAGGCTTTTGGAGGCAGGGGCGATTGGCGGGAAGACCTGCTGGAGGTTTCCCGGGTTTGCCGGGGACTGGTGGGCATGACTCGGGGTGAGCAGGGTGCGGCCCTGGTGTGGGAGGGCAGGATCGTGGAGTTCCCCGCCTTCTGCGTGGAAGTGGTGGATTCCACCGGCGCTGGGGACATGTTCCACGGAGGATTCCTGTATGCCTTGCTGCAGGGCTGGTCGTTGGGGCGTTGTGTCCGTTTCGCCAACGCCGCCGGTGCGCTGGCCTGCACCCGGCTGGGTGCACGGGCCGGCATCCCCCCGCTGGAGGAGGTGCTGAAACTGGAGCGGTCGGGTATGCTTCGGACCTGACCATGACGCCCATCGATTTGAGAAGCGACACGGTCACCCGGCCAACCCCGGAAATGAGGCGGGCGATGGCGGAGGCCGAGGTCGGCGACGACGTCTTTGCAGAGGACCGCACGGTGCTCCGGCTGCAGGAGCGGGCGGCGGAGATCCTTGGCAAGGAAGCCGCTCTGTTTGTGCCGTCCGGCACCATGGGCAACCAGATTGCAGTGAAACTGCAAACCCTGCCCGGCGATGAGGTGGTGGCTGAGGCGCGCAGCCACGTTTTCAACTACGAGTTGGCCATGGCGGCGGTGTTTTCAGGCTGCCTGGTCCGGCCGGTGGCGGCGCCGGGAGGCGTCGTGACGTGGGACCTGGTGGAGCCGGTGGTCAACCCTCCGGTCTATTACCGCAGCCGGACCCGGCTTCTGGTATTGGAGAACACCCACAACATGTGGGGAGGCGCGGTGATGGATGAGCAGGCGACCTCGGCGGTGGCGCGGTCGGCCCATGAACACGGGCTGGCCGTCCACCTGGACGGGGCGCGCCTGTTCAATGCCGCGGCCGCCCTGCACACCGACCCGGCACGCCTCTGTCGCGACTGCGACACCGTGATGGTGTGTCTTTCCAAGGGTCTGTGCGCGCCGGTGGGTTCGCTGCTGGCCGGCCGTCACGAGCTGATCGAGGAAGCCCGTCGGGTGCGCAAGATGCTGGGCGGCGGGATGCGTCAGGTCGGGATTCTGGCGGCGGCCGGTCTGGTGGCCCTGGATCGGATGCGGGAGCGGCTGGCGGAGGACCACGCCAACGCCCGTCTGCTGGCGGAAGGCCTGGCTGAGCTTGGAACCTTCGAGGTCGACCTGTCCCGCGTGCGAACCAACATCGTCATCGCCGGCTTGCGCGGGATGGGCGCTTCCGCCTTTCTGGCCGCGCTCGAACAGGAAGGCGTCCGCGCGGTTCCCACCGGCCCCGCCGAGGTCCGGTTCGTCACCCACCATGACGTCGATCGACGGCAGATCCTGGAGGCGTTGGAGGCCATCCGGCGGACCGTGGCTTCCGGAATCGGGACTGGAGGCGGATGAGGTTGGATCGAGATCTGGACGCATCGTCGGTGCTGGCGGGCCAGACCCGTGCGGTGGCGCAGGCGATCTCGTGTGTGGAGAACCGGCCGGAAGCGGCGGCCGAGCTGGTCCGGAAGCTGTTCCCCCATACCGGCCGGGCCTTCACTGTGGGCATTACCGGCAGCCCTGGTGCCGGCAAGAGCACGCTGGCCGAGAAGCTGGCTCGGGCCTACCTCGATCAGGGCAGCCGGGTAGGGGTACTGGCGGTGGACCCCAGCTCCCCTTTTTCCGGGGGCGCGCTGTTGGGAGACCGGGTCCGGATGCAGAGTCTGAGCACGGAACCCCGCTTTTTTGCCCGCAGCCTGGCCACCCGCGGGCGGCTCGGAGGGCTGTCGGCGGCCGTGCTGGACGCGCTGGTGGTGTTGGATGCCGCCGGCTACGATCGCATCCTGCTCGAAACGGTGGGTGTCGGCCAGGATGAAGTGGATATCTACCGAGCCTGCCACCTGACCCTGCTGGTGCTGGTTCCGGGGATGGGGGACGAAATCCAGGCCATCAAGGCGGGCATCATGGAAATCGCCGACATCTTCGTGGTCAACAAGGCGGACCGGGAAGGCACCGACTTGCTGGTGCGCCAACTGCGTGCCTTGGGTGGCGGACAGCGGGCGGAGGCGCCGCCGGTGGTCTGTACGGTAGCCAGTCGGGGTGAAGGGATCGGGGAGTTGGTGCGGGCGATCGCCAGGGTCGAAGCCGCACTGGGCAGCGAAGGGCTGGCTCAGCGCAGGCTGGAGGCCGAGCGCTACCGAGTGCTGGAGCTGCTGCGCCGGCGGATCTGGGAAGAGGCGCTGGCGGCGCTGCCGGCGTCCAGCCTGGAGGCGGCGATCCAGGACGTCGCGGCCCGGCGACGGGACCCGCAGACCGCCGTGGAGGAACTGCTGCAGGCCAAGCGTCGCTGACCCCGGCGGGCGGGCGGCAGCGACCGGACGGGCGAGGTTTGTCGTAAGCTGTGCAAATCATGATCCGGCGCATCGCCCATATCGGGATCGCCACCCCGTTCCTGGACCGGGCGGTGGAAACCTATCGCCGGCTCGGTCTGGAAGTCGAGGCGGTGGAAGTGAGGGTTCCGGATGGAGTCCGGGTGGCGATCCTGCGGGTGGGGGATTCGGCGATCGAGCTGCTGGAGCCGCTGGATGAAACCTCCCCCGTTCACCGTTTCCTGGCCGGCCGGGGGCCTGGAATCCACCACCTGGCGCTGGAGGTGGATGATCTGGAGTCCACCCTGGAGCAGTTGGCGGCGGAAGGGGTCGAGCTGGTGGACCGTCACGGGCGCCAGGGAGCCGGCGGCCATCGGATCGCCTTCATCCATCCCCGTTCCCAGGGTGGCGTTCTGGTGGAGCTCTGCCAGCCGGCTCCGGCAGGCGCTGCGGCCTCTGCGGAGTCGCCGGAGCCTCCGCAGACCTGCCCGGCGCCGGGGAAACGCGGGAGCCGGCCATGACCTGGGGTGATCTTGAAGTCCATGTGCTGTCGGCCGGCGCGATGAGGCTCGACGGCGGCGCCATGTTCGGCGTGGTCCCCCGCGTCATGTGGGAGAAGGTGGCTCCTCCGGATGACAAGAACCGGATCCGGCTGGGGCTGAACTGCCTGCTGGTCCGTTCCGAGGCCGGCAGCCTGCTGATCGATACCGGATGCGGGAACAAGCTCTCCGAGCGGGAAGTCTCCATCTACCAGCTCGAGCAGCAGCCGGGACTGGAGGCGGAGTTGGCGGGCCACGGCCTGAACCCCGAGCAGATTGATGTGGTGGTGAATACCCACCTGCATTTCGACCATGCCGGCGGGAACACCAGGCGGGTGGGGGATACGTTGAAGCCGGCGTTCCCCCGGGCGAAGTATGTGGTGCAGCGGCGGGAGCTGGCGGACGCGGAGGCGGCCAATGAACGGACCCGGGCCAGCTACTTTCCGGAAAACTGGAGGCCGCTGGCGGAGTCGGGGCAACTCCAACTGCTGGACGGTCCGGCCGAGGTCCTTCCGGGTGTTTTCTGTGAGCCGACCCCGGGCCATACCGCCGGCCACCAGTCCGTGCGTCTGGAGTCCGCGGGGAAGACCCTGTTCTATATCGCCGACCTCTGTCCGACGCTGGCTCACGTGCCACTTCCCTGGATCATGGGCTATGATCTGTACCCCTTGACCACCCTGGAGACCCGCCGGTCCGTGTACCGCCGGGCGGTAGCCGGGAACTGGCTGATCTGTTTCGAGCACGACCCGGATCATCCGTGGGGCAGGATTGCGGAAGTTGATGGAAAGTATTCGGGCACAGCGGAGGAACTCTGAGAACATGCAGCGAGCGGAAATCGGTGTCATTGGCGGCAGCGGGCTGTACGACCTGCCGGGACTGGCGGGCCTGGAGGAAGTGCGGGTGGAGACGCCCTTTGGGGATCCCAGCGACCTTTACCGGGTCGGAGAACTGTCTGGGCGGCGCGTCGCCTTTCTGGCGCGTCACGGCCGGGGCCACCGGCTGTTGCCGTCCGAGCTGAACTTCCGGGCCAACATCTACGGCTTCAAGTGGCTGGGAGTGACGCAGATCCTGTCGGCCAGCGCGGTGGGCTCGCTCAGGCCGGAACACAAGCCGATGGACTTCATTCTTCCCGACCAGTTTCTGGACCGCACCCGAGGACGGATCTCCACCTTCTTCGGCGAAGGCGTGGTGGCTCACATCAGCTTTGCCGATCCGGTTTGCTCCCGGCTGGGCGACGAACTCCAGGCGGCGGCCGCGGCCATCGGGCTCCCCCTCAAGCGGGGTGGAACCTACGTCTGCATGGAGGGTCCGGCCTTCTCGACCCGGGCGGAATCCAACCTGTATCGAAGCTGGGGCATGGACCTGATCGGCATGACCAACCTCCAGGAGGCCAAGCTTGCCCGGGAGGCGGAGATCTGTTACGCCACCATCGCCATGGTCACCGACTACGACTGCTGGCACGACGAGGAGGAGTCGGTCAACGTGGAGATGCTGCTGGAATACCTCCGCCGCAACAGTGAGAACGCCAAGCGCCTGCTGGCGGCCACCATCCGCCGTCTGCCCGCCGACGCCGCCTGTTCCTGCCGGCACGCGCTGTCCTCCGCCATCATTACCGACCGGGCCGCCATCCCTGCAGAGACCCGCCGGCGGCTGGCCCTGCTGATCGGGAAATACCTCCAGAATCATTGACAGGGAAGGGAAGATCGACTCCATGGCACTACTGGTCGTCGGTTCCGTTGCCTACGACTCCGTCCAGACCCCGGCCGGCAAGGTCGAGGAGGCGCTGGGGGGGTCAGCCACCTATTTCAGCCTGTCCGCCGGCTTTTTTACCCAGGTGCGCCTGGTGGCCTGTGTGGGCGAAGACTTTCGGGCCCAGGACCGGTTCCTGCTGGAAAGGCATGGGGTCGACCTGGAAGGCCTGGAGGTCCGTCCTGGGCGGACCTTCCGCTGGAAAGGGGAGTACGGCTGGGATCTCAACACGGCCCGCACGCTGGAAACGCAGCTGAATGTTTTCGCGGATTTCCAGCCCCGCATCCCGGAGCGCTATCGGGCTTCCGAGTTTGTGTTCCTGGGCAACATCGATCCCGGGCTGCAGCGGCAGGTCCTGGCCCAGGTTTACCGGCCCCGCCTGGTGGCGTGCGACACCATGAACTACTGGATCGAGGGACACTTTTCCTCCCTGCTGGAAACCCTGCGGCAGGTGGACCTGCTGATCGTCAACGACGCCGAGGCGCGGTGCCTCGCCAACGAAACCTCTCTGATCCGGGCCGCCCGGCGGATCATGGAATGGGGACCGACGGGAGTGGTGGTGAAGAGGGGCGAGTACGGCGCACTGCTGTTTCGCCGCGACCAGGAGGGCGGACTCGGGGGACTCAGGATCTTTGGAATTCCCGCCTATCCGCTGGAAGAGGTGGTGGATCCCACCGGTGCCGGCGACACCTTTGCAGGCGGGTTCATGGGCTATCTCGCCGGTTCCGGGCGGACCGACGAGGCGGCGCTGCGGCAGGCGGTGGTGTTCGGGTCGGTCATGGCCAGCTTCAACGTGGAGAAGTTCTCGGTGGAGCGCCTGAAGGAACTGACGTTCACCGAAGTAAAGATGCGCTACCGCGACCTTCAGGCCCTGACGGCCTTCGAAGGTGTGGAGTAGGCCGAGGAGCCCGAAGAGCCACAGCTTCCCCAGATTCCACAGTTGGAGCGAATCTGTGGGATCAGTGAATCCGCGGCTGCATGGGCCACAGGTGCTCGGCGACGGCCAAAACGGTGGCCGTCCACAGCAGGTCGGCGGCCAACAGGTGCACCATCTGCAGGGCCACCGGCGCCAGCAGCCACAGATTGACCAGCCCGATCAGGATCTGCCCGGCCAGCAGAGCCACCGCCAGTCGGCTCCACGCCCTTGCCAGCCGGGACGAGGTGGGGCCGAGCTGCTGCAGACCCAGCAGGATCACCGGAACTGACAGCAGGGCCAAGGCGGGATGGTAGATCCGCAGCCGGATCAGGAAGTGAGACTCGGGGTGGAAGTCCTGGGCCAGGCCGTGGGCCAGCGAAACCGCCGGAAACAGCGTGTCCCCCAGGGCCGCCACGGCACCGCTCATCCCCACTAGCAGCAGCACCGAGAGCATGACCAGACCGATCAGGGCGGGCCGCAGCCAGGGCCGAATGACCGGGGCGGCCGGCCGGCTGAGCCACCATGCGGTCAAGGCCAACGCGGCCAGCAGCAGGAACGTGTTGACGAGATGGAACGCCATCACCCAAGCCCGGGCCAGGGAGGCGTCGTCACCCACCAGGCCGAACAGGACGAGACCGGCTCCCACCAGCGCCTCGGTCACCATGAAGAACAGTGCGGCCAGAGCCGCCGGACGTGCCCGGTGAGCACGTTCCGTGGAACGGAACACGCGGAAGGTGAGCCAGCATACCAACAGGAAGGCGAGACCGCTGGTAAGCCGGTGGGTGAATTCGATCAGCGTCTCCAGCTCCGGAGCGCGGGGGATGATCTCGCCGTTGCACAACGGCCAGTGACTGCCGCAACCGGCGCCGGAGCCGGTGGCGCGGACGTAGGCGCCCCATAGGATCACCGCCACGGCGACCGCATAGACCAGCCACGCTTCACGGGCGAGTCGACGGGACGGCCGGCCAGCCGATTCGGTTTCAGCCATGGCATCTCCCTAGAACAACAGCAACGAGGCGGCCAGCGAGGCCGCCGTCAGCAACAGACAGACTCCGGCTGCCAAGAGGTGGCCGAGAGACTCACGTCTGAGAGGGTCCAGCCACAGTCCGGCGACGAATCCCCCGGCGAAACCACCCGCGTGGGCGAAGTTGTCCACCCCGGGCCAGATGAAGCCGAACAGCATCAGCACGCCCGCGTAGATCAGCGCCTGACGTCCCAGCTCGGAACTGCCTGTCCGGCGGCCCGCCCACACCAGCGCTCCGAAGAGCCCGAACAGCGGCGCCGAGGCGCCCAGCGTGAGGTGGATTCCGGCCAGCGTGCTGAGCAGAAACCCGGTAATGGAGGAGAAGGTATAGATCAGCACCAACCGGCTGGGTCCGTAGACTTCGGCAGTCACCGGTCCGAGCTGGCGAACCCACATCAGGTTGAACAGGATGTGCAGCACCCCTCCGTGCAGCCACGCGGCGCTCAGCAGCGTCCACCAGCGTCCGAAACCGATGACGGGAACCGATCCGCTGGCCCCGAACGCCACCACGCTGCGGGTGCTGGGGGCCAGCATCGACATCCCGCCGGACTGGACTCCGGTGGGGTCGTAAAGGAGCATCAGCAGATAGAGGGCGACACAGGACCAGGTGACAATGGGTACGAAGCCCAGGTCGCCCCCCAGGCGCTGCAGCACCGGAGCCCAGCCCCAGAGCCCTGGATTGAAGGCTCCGCAGTTGAAACATTGAGGGTCGTTGACCCCCACCAGCCGGCCGCAGGATCGGCAGACGACCGAACCCTCACGCTTGCGCCCTAGCATCCTGGTTTCCGGCCGGATCGCATCACAGTTTCCGATGGTGGTCCCGGGTCACCACTTCAGTGGTCTCACCCCGCCCGATGATTACCTCCGCCGCCATCCCCACGAACAGACCGTGCTCCACCACGCCGATGATGTTGCGCAGCTCCCGCGCCAGTCCCGCCGGATCCGGAATGGAGCCGAACCGGCAGTCCAGGATGAAATTGTTTTCCACGGTGAGGAAGGGTTGCCCGGTGGAGTTGGTCCGCAGTCTGACTTCCGCCCCCAGCCGGCCAATCCTTTCGGCCGCCAGTTGCCAGCCGAAGGGAATCACTTCCACCGGCAGGGGAAATCGGCCCAATACGGGAACGAACTTCCGGGAGTCGCCGATGATGACAAAGCAGTCGGTCACGGAGGCCACAATTTTCTCCCGCAGCAGTGCCCCGCCGCCGCCCTTGATGACATCGAGCTGAGGATTCACTTCGTCGGCACCGTCCACGGTGAGGTCCAGCCGCCGCACCTCTCCGAAATCCGTCAAGGGGATCCCCAGCTTGCGGGCCAGCGTCTGGGTCCGCAGCGAAGTGGGGACGGCTTTGATCCGGAGGCCCTCCTGGACCCGGCGGGCCACCATCTGGATGAAGTAGGCGGCGGTCGACCCTGTACCCAAACCGACGACCATACCGTCACGCAGCCGGTCGAGACTGCGGGCGGCTGCCAGCTCCTTCTCCCGCTCCAGATCGGGGAGCGGTCCTGGTGCGGGTACGGCGGTCTGCTCGGTCACGATCTCCGTCTCTCCGTCGATGAAAACAGGAAAGGGATTTTAGCGAAGATTCGGCGCGGCTGCACAGGGAAATCGGACCGGAGGCAGCGACCCCCGCGGCGCCTGTCCCCAGGTTCGCACACCGGTCCCGCCGTTGCCGTGGCGCAGCCGGGCCGGATGACCCGAGCTCAGATGTGCCGAACCTCAAACTCCGGCGCCGCCGGCAAGGGAGGAGGCCCATCCGGGGCCCGGCACACCCCGGACGCCGCCGGACGGCATCGGCGGATCATTCGGCACCGGCGTCATAACGGCCCAGCGGTCGCACCCAGATATTGCGGTAACGCACCGGATTGCCGTGATCCTGCAAAGCGAGGGGGCCCTCCGGCTCGTGGGGTGCATAGGTGGCCACCTGGCGATAGGTCATCCGTCCGATGAACGGCTGGCGGTGGTGGAGAACCACCCCGTTGTGGAGGACCGTGGCGTAAGCCGGTTTGACCAGTTTCTCGCCCTCGAACACCGGGGCTTCGAAGACGATGTCATAGGTTTGCCAGCGGCCCGGAGGCAGGGAGGCGTTGACCAGGGGAGGCCACTGCCCGTAGATCGCACCGGCCTGGCCGTCGGCGTAGCTCACGTTCCGGTATGAGTCCAGAACCTGGATCTCATACAGCCCCATGATGATGATGCCGCTGTTGCCGCGTCCCTGACTCGAACCCTGGATCACTTCGGGGGTGGCCCACTCGACATGGATCTGGCAGTCGCCGAACTTCTCGCGGCTGAAAATGGTGCCGGTGCCGCCGACAACCTCCATGTAGCCGTTTTCCACCTTCCAGCGCGCCGGTTTGGGCTCCGGGGAGTCGGGACCGTAGGTCACCCAGTGGGACAGATCGGTCCCGTCGAACAGCACGACCGCGTCGGAAGGCGGCCGTCCCGGCTTGTCCTGGGTGGAGCAGGTGCCCGGTGTCACCACCGGCGGGTGGGGCCGGCGATAGTCGTGGACGCGCCAAGGCTGATCGGGCAGAAAGGGGGTGTCGTCGAAGCCGATTTTTTCCTGGGCGGCCAGGGTGGCGAGAGCCAACAGGCCGGAGCCCACAAGAACAGGGAGGACGAAGGTCGGTCGATTCATTTGCTGCTCCTTCCCCGGCCGCGGCCGGGGTCGAGGTCGATTGTAGACGCAGCAATCGGGAAAGGCTACGTTGGAAAGGCCGGGGTCACTCGCCGGCCAGCAGCCGGCCGATCTTCAGGGCCGTATTCCAGGTACGGGTGGTGGCCGGAACTCCCAGATACCTTTCCACCACCTCGTTGGGGTACAGGCGGCCGGGCTTTCCCCGACGGCGCAGACTGACCGCAAAGATTTCCGAGACGAGTCCCACCTGAACCACCCACGCTCCCGGATCCGGAAAACAGGCCGGCACCGGCGGGATTTTCCGGGGGGGCTGGATCAGCACGCTGAGATGCCGGTCGGCCCCGCTGCCCTCGGCTTCCGGCGCCATGGGGTCACAACGCAGCAGGTCGAGGAGCTGTCCGGCCGTGCAGATGCCGACCTCCGCTCGGAACGGAAGCCGGCGCTCGATCTCTCGGAGCAGGACCGAGGCGTTCACCGGTTTGTGAATGACCAGAGTTCCGGCCGTCCCGATGCTGACGGCGTCGAAATCGGCCAGCGCCCGGGCCAGCCCGCCGGGCTGAAAGGTTCGCTTCCCGCCCACGTTGACCCCGCGCAGGAAGACCACGGATTTCACGAGACTGTTCCTCCGCCGGGAGGGCTGAGGGCGGAAACTCCCCTCAGCCCATCCAACCCTTAAGCTTTCCGACCCCCCGTCACTCGCCAAACGCCGCCCGACTCGACACCGGCTCGATTACCCAGCGGCCCACCGCCAGGGCGACAGCCGAACCCAGCAGCAGAGCTCCCCAGAAGGCATGCGACGACAGGATTGCCAAAGCGGCGACAGTCAGGAGGGCGATGAACACGATCTCGGATGACTGCTGAAGCCGGCGGACCCGCCGTCGCTGCATTGCCAGTTGGTCCGGATAGAACCGGCTGGTAAACCACAGATGAAGGCGGATGTTGGCGAACACCGCCACCGACGCCACCGACGCAAAGAAGATGAACATCCCCAACCAGGGCGGAGTCCACTCCCGGACCACCCACAGGGGATAGAGCATCCCGTAAGCCGCAAAGCCAACCGCCGCCTGGTGGAACTGCCACCACCAAACCGGGGTGGCACGGCCGGGCTTCACTCCCACGGAGCCGGTCCCGCCGCCGGACAGATCCAGGGCGAGCCGCTTCAGGTCCATGGCCAACTCCTGCATCGAACCGTAGCGGGCCGCCGGATCCTTGTGCAGACACCGTTTCAGGATCCGCTCCAGTCCTTTGGGCAGGTGCGGCGCCACTTGCAGCGGATCGGGAGGTTCTCCCTCCAGGATCCGGCTGATGGTGGAGGGCGAGTTCCGGTCGCCAAACGGATGGATTCCTGTGGCCAGCTCGAACAGCATGACGCCCAACGAGAAGATGTCGGTCCGGAAGTCGATCTCGCTGCCCCGAAGCTGCTCCGGCGAAGAGTAGGCGGGCGTTCCCAGAAAGGCTCCGACTTCGGTGAGCTGAGTATGGGTCGCGGTAAGCCCCTCCTGATGATCCTCCAGTCGGGCGAGGCCGAAATCGAGGATCTTCAAGCGTCCCGAGGGCATCCGGATCACGTTGTGCGGCTTGAGGTCCCGGTGGATGATGCCCTGTTCATGGGTAGCCGCCAGCGTCTCGGCCAATTCGACCGCCGTCTGCAGGAACTTGGGCAGCGGCAGCGGACCGCGGGAGATCTCCGCTCTCAGGGTCTCTCCGGGGACGTATTCGGACACAATCAGCAGGGTTCCCTGGAAATCCTCCAGCGCATAGACGGTAGCGATTCCCGGATGGCCCAGGGCAGCAGCCGCCCGGGCTTCCCGCCGCAGCCGTGTGCGGTGGCGCTCGTCGCCCGCCAGGTGCGGCGCCAGCGCTTTGATGGCCACCCTACGCCCCAGGCGGGTATCCTCGGCCAGGTAAACGACTCCCATCCCGCCCTGGCCGAGCTTCTCCAGCAGATGGTACGGGCCGACCCGGCGTTCCGGAGCCGGCTGCAGGAGCGTGTCCTCCAAGGGATCCATCATCGGCCGGTTTGAGTCCATGGGTGCGCGCCGACATGATCCGGTCCGCCTCCAGACTCCCTTGGGCTGTCCGGCGCGGAGGCGTTCCGGCTCGGCTCCGATGGTAACACCCCACGGCGACCGTGTGGGGCTGTGGGTCCGGTCTGGGGTTGGACCTCGGTCCTGCCGCGCCGGCCGGGTTGACAGCCGCGGCAATCGGGTGGATTGTTGTGGCGTTTTCTGAACCCTCCCGTCGGACTCGCTCTCGGGTCGGTGGGTTCAAGAAAGGGGCGAGTATGGAACTCACGGCGGAGGAGGTTGGTGGTGTCACCGTCCTCAGCATCAGCGGGAAGCTGACCGTCGACCATGGGGCCGAGGCCCTTTCGCGGACGGTGCGCGACCTTGTCGCTCAGGGTCGCACGGCGGTGGTGCTGGATGTGCACGGGGTGGATGTGATTGACAGTTTGGGCATCGAGGCCCTGGTGGCGTCCCATGTCAGCGTCAAACGTCGTGGTGGGCGCCTGGCCTTGGCAGGCCCGTCTCCCCGGCTGTGCCATCTGCTGGACATTACCCGGCTGTCCCAGGTGCTGGAGACCCATCCGAGCCGGACGGACGCGTTGGCGGTGCTCACGTCGCGGTAGCGGGGGCAGAACTCGGGAATCGGGAGTCGGGAGAGAGGAGTCGGGATTCAGGAAACAGGAGTCAGGATTCAGGAAACAGGAGTCAGGATTCAGGAAACAGGAGTCAGGAGACCAGAACGCGGAAGACTGTGTTGCCCTCGGCCCGGGTTTCGGAACAAGCCCCCGGCAGGAGGCCATCCAAACGCCCGACACCACCTCCCACCTCCCGACTCCTGACTCCCGACTCCTGACTCCCGACTCCTGACTCCTGACTCCTGACTCCTTCAAGCGAACGGAATGGCACACGAACTGGACGAAACCCGGAAGATCCTCTCCGGCGTCCGCCTGTTCAGGGGCTTGGCGGGAAGCCGCCTGGATGAAGCGGCGGCGGCCTCCCGGCGGATCAGGAAGGATCCCGGCACGAATTTCTTCCGCCAGGGACAGGAGGCGCGATATCTGTTCGTGGTGGTGGGGGGACAGGTCAAAGTCAGCCAGCTCACCCCGGAGGGACACCAGATCGTGGTGCGTTACGCCGGTCCGGGTGAGATGTTCGGCTGTGCCCCGCTGTACGGGGGCAGTGAGTATCCGGCCACGGCGACCGCCGTCATTCCGAGTGAAGCGCTGGCCTGGAACCGGCCCGTCATGGACCGGCTGATGGAGCGCTACCCGGTGATCGCCCTCAATGCCCTTGAACTGCTGGGTGAGGAGCTGTATGAAACCCGCGCCCGCTACCAGGAGCTGGCGACCGAGCGGGTCGAACGGCGGGTGGCCCGTGCCCTGCTGCGGCTGGTGGCGCAGGCCGGCCGCAAGGTCGAGGGCGGAGTCCTGATCGAGTTTCCCGTCACCCGGCAGGATCTGGCGGAGATTACCGGGACCACCCTGCACACTGTCAGCCGGATCGTCAGTGGCTGGGAGCAGCAGGGCATCGTCGCTTCGGGACGGCGCAGGATCGTGATCCACCGGCCCCATGCGCTGGTCTCGATTGCGGAAGACCTGGTGTAGGAGTCGGGAGTCGGGAGAGGGGAGTCGGGAGAAGGAGTCAGGATCCAGGAAACAGGAGTCGGGAGTCCAGAAGGCGAAAGACTGCGTTGCCATCGGCCCGGCTGCTGGAACAAGCCCCGGGGCAGGAGGCGATCCAAACGCACAGTACCACCTCCCACCTCGTCGCTCGGATATCTCTCCGTCTGAGCCATCCGGCGGACCCGGCTGAAGAATCGGAGCTTTCATCCCAGCGGGTGTGCGCTCCGCTCGTCAACCACTCACTCCTGTTTCCTGACTCCCGACTCCCGACTCCCCCTCCCGACTCCTGTTTCCCGACTCCCGACTCCTTCTTTGCTCCAGCGCAAAGAAGCGTGCTCACGGAATCCGTTAGGGTGGAACCTGTGATCGGCGGGCCGGGACGGACCCGGCAGGCGCCGTCAGACCTTTGGAAGGGAGCGACAGCAGCATGAACAACTTTGATCTCACCCATACCGTGGGCAGCGTGGTGGCACAGCGTCCCGAACTCTCGCGGATCTTTGAAGAGGCAGGCATCGACTACTGTTGCGGCGGCAAGAAATCCCTGCTGGAGGCCTGCCGGGAAAAGGGACTGGATCCCCGGCAACTGGTGGCGCAACTGCAACGGGCCGCCGAGGCGGCGCCCCCGCCGGCCGTCAGCCCGGCGGAGATGTCGCTGACCGAGCTGGCCGACCACATCGAGCAGACGCATCACGCTTACCTGCGCTCCGAGCTGCCCCGGCTGGACGCCCTCACGGAGAAGGTGGCCCGGGTCCACGGCGGCAAGGAACCGCGGCTGGAAGAGCTGCGCGACACTTTCATCGGCCTGGCCCAGGAGCTGTTTTCGCACATGATGAAGGAAGAGCAGATCCTCTTCCCCATGATCCGGCAACTGGAAGCCGCCGACTCCACACCCCATTTTCACTGCGGATCGCTGTCGAACCCGATTGCCCAGATGGAGTTTGAGCACGACGGGGCGGCCTCCCTGCTGGAGCGACAGCGGACGCTTACCGACGGCTTCGTTCCTCCAGACTGGGCCTGCAACACGTATCGGGCCATGCTGGACGCGCTGGCACGGCTGGAGAAGGACATGCACGAGCACATCCACAAGGAAAACAACGTCCTGTTTCCCCGTGCCCAGGCGATGGAAATCGAGAAGCGCCGCACCTGAGGACACCAGCCATGACCCAGCCCCCGATCCGCCTGTCGTGGACGGTCGCCGAGACGCTTACCCAATGCCCCGCTTCGGCGGGGGTGTTCGGCCGCTTCCGGATGGCATGCGTGGGCTGTGTCATGGCGCCGTTTGAAACCCTCTCTGAAGCGGCCGAAGCCTACGGCATCGATCCGCAGAATTTCCTGGGCTGCCTGCGTGAGGCGTCGCCCGCGGGCCCGGGAAGGGACCGTCCCCAGGAGACCGATCCCGCCTGAGCCGAACGCTCAGTGCCGAACCACCGCCTCCACATGACCGATTGGAATCCAGCCGGGCAGAGTTTCGCGGCGGACGACCCGCCATCCGTTCCGCTCGAATTCGCGGCACAGGGAGTCCGTCGTGAAACGCCGGTGGACCGGCTGACCGGACCAGGTCAGGCACCTTGAAAGGGTCCTGGAGACAACGGTTTCGCCGTGGCAGAACGTGGGGGCGATCAGCCTTCCTCCAGGCGCCAGAACACGGCGCAGGGAGGCCAGGGCGGCGGCGGGATCCGGGGTCACATGCAACACATTGCCCGCCACGATCCGCGGGAAGGCTCCGGCTGGGAAGGGGAGGGCACACAGGTCAGCCTGGACCCAGTGCACCCAGCCGGAGACCTGCTGTGCAGCTCCGGCCAGTCTCTGGCGCGCCCGGGCGAGCATGGCCGCGGCGTAGTCGGTGACCACCAGCCTGTGCACCCGGGGAGCGAGGATGGCAGAGATGCGTCCGGTCCCCGCCGCCACTTCGAGCACTGATCCACTGCCTTCAATGCCTTCTGCCACCAGGGCCAGCATCCGGGAATAGGGCCGTTCGAGCAGATGCAGGGCCCGATCGAGGTGTCGGGCGTGGCGTTCCCAGAAGTTGCGGTCCTGGCGGCTCAAGTCCACGATCAGCCGGTCCCTGCGCAGGGGCCGGTCTGCAGGCGCCGGGCGAGCAGTTGTGCCGCCTGCAGTCCGACCTGCCAACTGGCGCCCATGCCGTGTCCGCCGAGCCCGGCCACCCACAGGAAGTCGGGGCAGTCGTCCGCCCAGCCGAGATGAAACCCCCCATGGGGGGTCTTGGTGCGGAAGCACGACCAAACCTGGCGCTGGCGGGCGTCGGCCAGGGAGGGCAACTCCGCGTCGATGAGCTCGGCCAGGCGCTCCCAGATGCCGGGCGTCACCGTCTGAACGTAGCCGGAGGAGGCGGGTTCTTCGTCGCAGATGCTGAACAGCAGACCACCCGATT
>FWWM01002134.1_pt1 | contig 55437 bp, 50 predicted proteins | sample 2228351 | NCBI WGS metagenome assembly FWWM01 (sample SAMEA103939774, study PRJEB20133) | metagenome | reverse complement strand
CTTTGCGCGGCCTCACCCTTCACAGAGGCGGCGGGTGCCCGAGCAGGTCTTGGCCAGTCCCAGGCGGCGGCCCTTCAGGGCCTCGGTGGTTCCCCCCCGATAGACGGCCTCCAGACCGATTTCAATAAATCCTGACATTTCATAGGGTTGGATGCCGCTTTCCGTCAGTATGGCCCGCGGCGCGTCGCCGATGGCGCTCACCAGGAGGGCCCGGCAGTCCTTGAGGATTGCGGCCAGCTCCCACCAGCGCCGGGATCCTCCCCCCGGCGGCGGGGCCGGGCGCTCTTCCACCAGGACAAACCCGGGGCCGTTTGGGCCCCAGATCTGGAAGGCCGTGGCTTCGCCCAGGTGCAGGTTCACCAGCATGCCCTCGGCGGTGGCCACCGCCACATAAGGCCGGTCAGGCGCCTCCGGGACCCGGCGGGCGCAGGCGTTGAGGCAATCCAGAAGCTCTGCCCGGCGGTCAGCCTCCAGCAGCCCCACCGCGTCGGCCCGGCAGCGGGTGCAGTGGCGCATCTGGGGGAGATAACCGGCCACCTCCTCCCGGATGTTGGCCATCTCCTCGGGACCGGGCTCGGGGATGGCGGCAAAGGGGGTGCCCGCATTGGGATACACCGGCATGCAGTTCAGGAGGTCAACCCCCAGCTCCGCCATGCTGCGGGCTACTGCCGGGACATGGGTGTCGTTGATGCCGGGGATGACGATGGTATTCACTTTTACGCAGACCCCCCCCGCCTTCAAGGCGGCAATGGCCGCCAGCTGCCGTTCCAGCATCAGCCGGGCGGCCTTTTCGCCCCGGAACACCTGCTTGCCGTCCCGCACCCAGGCGTAGATCTGCTTGCCGATCTCCGGGTCCACGGCGTTGACGGTGAGGGTGACGTGGGAGACCCCCAAGTCGATGAGCTCCGGGATATGGGGGGGCAGGCCCAGACCGTTGGTCGCCAGACAGAGGAGGAGATGGGGAAACCGCTCCCGCACCGGGCGGATGGTCTCAAGGGTTTCCTGGGGATTGGCAAAGGGGTCCCCCGGGCCGGCAATGCCCGCCACGGTGATGCGGGGCTCCGCCAGCAGCACCTGTTCCAGATAAGCCAAGGCCTGCTGCGGGCTGAGCACCGCGCTGGTAACGCCGGGGCGGCTCTCGTTGACGCAATCAAATTTGCGGTTGCAGTAATTGCACAGGATATTGCACTTGGGTGCCACCGGCAGATGTACCCGGCCACACTCGCCTTTGACGCCCACATTGAAGCACGGGTGACGGCTGGTATCCATTTTGACGTTCATGGCTCTGTTCCACTTATTTCCCAGGGAAGCAGGCAGCCCCTGACCGGTTAGAAAAATGCAGTATCGAAAACCGGCGGCGTTTGCCGGAAAAGAGGCAGCCCGGCTCCGGCAGATTTGTCCCTCAAAGGTAGCCGTAGCCCACCGGTGAGTCCTCCTGCTTCTTCGCCAACAGGGCGTTCACCAGGCGGTCCAGCAAGTTTTGGGCGCCGCGGTAGCCTAAATGAAGCAGCCGCTGGCCCCCGAAGCGATCGTGGATGGGGAACCCCACCCGGAGGAGGGGAACGCCCCAGCGGCGGGCCAGGTGATACCCCTTGCTGTGGCCGATGAGCAGATCAGGGGCCAGGGGCTCCGCCTCCTGGGCCAGGCCGTAAAAATCCAGGCCTTCCCGGATCAGGGGCAACTCGGGGAGCACCTCCCCGGCCACCTCCTCGATGGCTGCCGCGAAACGGCCACTCCGGCCGCCGGTGGCACAGAGCACCGGGCGGACGCCGATCTCCGCCAGAAACGAGGTCAGCCCCACCACCAGGTCCTCCTCTCCATAGACCACGGCCTTCTTGGCGAAGACGTACTTGTGGCCGTCCACCATGGCGTCCAGGAGGCGGCCCCGCTCCAGGGCGTGTCGGGAGGGCGTGGGGTGCCCGGCCACGTCTTCTATGGATTGAAAAAACCGGTCTGTCTCCCGGAGGCCGATGGGCAGGCCCACGCGAAGAAGGGGCACCTGGAAGTTATCCGCCAGCACCTGGCCGGCGGTGGCCTGCCCGCATAAGGTGCGGCCCAGCTCCAGGGTGGCCCGGGAGCGCCCCATGGCGATGAGGTCCTGAATCGGCGTCCCCCCGGGGGGGAGCTTTTCGTAGGTGGCCTGGGCCGGCCCGTCCAGGGTCTCGGAAATATCCGGCAGGATGATCCCGGCCACCCCGAAATCACTGAGAACCTCTTTCAGGTAGCGGATATCCGCCGGTGACACAAAGCCGGGCAAAAGGTTCAGCGCGGCGGTGGGCTCTCCCCCCTGAGCCAACTGCTCCACCACCGCCTTCACTGCCGCCTGAAAGCCTTCCATGTGGGTGCCCGAGTAACTGGGGGTGGAGACCGTAACCACCGGCGTCTCACGGTGCCCGTCCCCATTGGCCCGCTCCTTCAGGAATTCCCGCACCAGCCGGGGCACGTCATCCCCGATGGTCTCGGTGAGACAGGTGGTGGCCACCCCGATGAGCCGGGCCTCATATTTTTCCAGGACATTCTTCAGACCCTGCTTCAGGTTGGCCCCGCCGCCATAGACCGCCTGTTTCTCTCCCAAGGAGGAGGAGGCGATATCCATGGGCTCCCGGAAATGACTGATGATGTAGCGTCGCATGTAGGTGGCGCACCCCTGGGAGCCGTGGAGAAACGGCACGGCGCCCTCAATACCCCGGAAGGCCAGGCAGGCCCCCAAGGGCGTGCACAATTTGCAGGCGTTGGTGGTGGACACGTAAGCTTTCATGCCGATCTCCCGGCCCTCCCCTCAGGTCAACCCTTCTCCGCCACCCGCCGGGGCATGAATTGCCAGACAGGGCTCATGACGGTGGTATAAACCTCCCGGGCGAAGTTGAGCATGCCCACAAAGCCCTCCAGGGGCTCTTTGCGTTCATGGTTGTGGTCACAGAACCCCACCCCCAGTTTATAGGCGAGGGGCCGTTCCTTGACGCCGCCCACGAAGATGTCCACCTCCTTCTCCTGAAGAAATGTGGAGAGTTCCAAGGGGTTGGAGTCATCCACGATGATGGTGCCCGGGTCGGTGATGTCATGGAGTTCCTGGTAATCTGCGGCGGTGCCGGTTTGGGACCCCACCAGCACCACCTGCATGCCCAGGAGACGGAAGGCCTTGACCAGGGAGAAGGCCTTGAAGGCACCGCCCACGTAGATGGCGGCCTTCTTGCCGGAGAGAGCCCGGCGATAGTCCTGCAGGGCGGGATAAAGCTGCTCCAGTTCCTGCCGCACCAGGGTCTTGGTGCGCGCCAGGATTTCCGGGTCCTGGAAGTGCCGGGCCACCGTATAGAGAGATTCGGCCATATCCTCCACGCCGAAATAGGAGACCCGCACATGGGGGATGCCGTAGACCTCCCCCATCATGACGGCCAGGTCCAGGGTGGCCCCGGAGCACTGCACCACGTTGAGGGCGGCGCCGTGGGCCCGGCGCAGATCGTCCACCCGGCCGTCCCCGGTGATGGTGGCCACCACCTCCAGGCCCATGCGGTGGAAATAATCCTTGATAATCCAGATCTCTCCGGCCAGGTTGAAGTCCCCCAGGATATTGAGGCTGTTCTTGCTGATGCCGGTGGTGTCGCCGGTGCCCACCAGCCGGAACATGGCCTCGCAGGCTGCGTGGTAACCGGCCCGCTTATTCCCTTTGAAGCCCTCGGACTGCACCGGGATCACCGGGATGCCTTGGGCCGCTTCCACCTGTTTGCACACCTTGCCCAGGTCATCCCCGATGAGGCCCACAATGCAGGTGGAGTACACAAAGGCAGCCTTAGGGCGGTGGCGGTCGATGAGTTCGTTCAGAGCCCGCTCCAGCTTGGCTTCGCCCCCGAAGATGACGTCCATCTCCTGAAGGTCCGTGGAGAAGCTCAGGCGGTGGAGCTCCGGCCCCGAGGACAGGGCGCCCCGGATGTCCCAGGTGTAGGCGGCGCAGCCGATGGGGCCGTGCACCAGGTGGAGGGCGTCGGCGATGGGGTAGAGCACCACCCGGGAGCCGCAGAAGACGCAGGCCCGCTGGCTCACCGCGCCGGCCAGGCTCTCCTTGTTGCACTGGAGCCGAAAGGGCGCCTCTCCCTTGCGATGGATCTGGCCGGCTCTTTCTTGAAAAATGGGCGTTTCCATGGGAATTTCCTTTATGGGGCGAAGGCCGGGGAAATGATCCGCCTGCCCTCCCCCACATCTCATCCCGCCAGATACTCCTCGGCCGGGCCGCCGTTTTCCAGGGCGTCCAGGATGGCGTCGATGGCCTCCTCGCCATCCACCTTCTGGTACCAGTAGCCTTCAGGGTACACCACCACCACGGGGCCTTGATCGCAGAGCTTGAGGCAGCCGGTGGTGGACACCATCACGCCGTCCAGACCGCGGTCGGCCAGTTCCGACTCTAAGTAGCCCAGAAGTTCACCGGCGTTTTTCCTGATGCACTTGCCTTTGGCCTCCAGGCCCCGGAAACTCATGCATACGAAGATATGGTGCTCGGGTTTTTCCATGGCTCTTTTCCTCTCAGGGGATGGAGGGAGGTGCGGCCCGAGGCCCCAAAACCCCCTTTCCCCAGGTTTCCATCACATCACCAATTCGAAGCTCTCCTCCGGGGCATCCCGGTCCTGGCGGTCCAACAGGGCGTCCAGGATTTTTTCCAGGAGGCGCAGACCACCCCGATAGCCCACGGTGGGGAAGTAGCTGTGACCGATGCGATCCAGGATGGGAAAGCCGAAACGCACCAAGGGAATGTCCTCATCCCGGGCGAGGTATTTCAGATAGGTGTTGCCCATGAGGAGATCCACCGGGTCGTTCTTGATCCATTGATGCAGGAGGAACAGATCGCCGCCGGCCTTGACGTTCACCGGATGCGGCACCTCCTTGGTGAGCTCCAGGATTTTCTGCTCGAACTTCCTCCCCGGGGTTCCGGTGACAATGTGGATGGGCCACATGTCCAGGGAAACCAAAAACTGGGTCAGGGACACCAACTGGTCCGGATCGCCGGCCAAGGCCACCTTGCGGCCGTAAAAGTACTGGTGCATGTCGGTGATGACATCCAGGAGCTGGCCCCGCTCCATATTGATGGAGTCGGGCACCGTCACCCCGGCAATCTGCCGCAGGGTGTCGATAAAGGTGTCCGTGGCCTCAAGGCCGATGGGCAGGTTTAGGATTTCGCAAGGCACCTTGCACTTGGTGTCCAGGGCCCGGGCGGCCGGTCCGGAGGCCAGGGGGCCCAAGGCCACGGTCCCCATGCTGCGGCCCGCGGCCATCAGCTCCTCCACCCTCACCCCGCCGGCGGGAAACATTTGGTATCTGCCGGTTTGGGGGCCGTTCAGCACCCTGGAGGTGTCGGGAAACATAATGATGGGCACTCCCAGCTCCCCGGCCAGCCGCCGGATTTCCTCCATGTCGCAGGGTTCCACGTACCCGGGGAGGATATTGAGGCGCTTGTCCTTGCGGCCGTTGGCCTGGGCGAAATAGTCCACCATGCCTTTGACCATGTTGGCGAAGCCGGTGACATGGGAACCCACGTAGCTCGGGGTATTGGCATGGATGACGTATTTCCCCGGCGGAATTTTGCCTTCATCCCTGGCCTTGGCGATGATCTGGGGGATGTCGTCGCCGATGGTTTCGGACAGACAGGTGGTATGCACCGCAATGACGTCAGGGTTATAGACCGCAAAGATGTTGGTGATGGCCTGGAGGAGGTTGGCCTGCCCGCCGAACACCGAGGCCCCTTCCGTGAAGGCCGAGGTCGCCGCCATGGCCGGTTCCTTGTAGTGCCGGCTCAGGGTGCTGCGGTGATAGGCGTAGCATCCCTGGGAGCCGTGGCTGTGGGGCAGGCAACGGTGGATGCCCAAGGCGGCATACATGGCCCCGATGGGCTGGCAGGTCTTGGCCGGGTTGATGGTCAAGGCCGTGCGTTCGGTGATTTCTTTGGGGGTATGTCGCAGTAACATGCTTTTTCATCCTCTTTGCGCCCTAAGGCTCCCGCCGACATTTGCTTGCGGCACGGCCCCCAGGGCGCCAGACTTCATTCCCAGACATAGGTGGCGGCCAGCTGCGGGTGTTCCTGCCAGGGCGCCTTCAGGAACTTCCACACCTTGCTGTTCACCATGCGATCGATCTCCCGGTAGAAATTGATGGCGCCCCGGAAGCCGGCATAAGGGCCGTGGTAGTCATAACTGTGCAGTTGTTTCAGGGGCACGCCGCTCTTCTGGACGACGTATTTTTCTTTGATGCCGGCCCCGACGATGTCCGGCCAATACCGTTCGATGAGCCGCTCGGTTTCGAACTGGCTAATGTCGTCAATGACCAGGGAGCCGTCCTGCATGTCCACCATCATGCCCTCATACTCGCTGGGCTTGATGCCGGCCTCTTCCAGGCGGGCCCGAGCCGTTTCGCTCAGGCGGGGCCGATAGCGCTCCGGGTCCGGTTCCACCTGGAGTTCCTCGATGTTGCGGCTGTCAGCGTCCACCTTGATGGTGGGCAGGACCCGCCTGCCTTCATAGTCGTCCCGGTGGGCAAATTCGTAGCCCGCGGCGATGATCTCCATGCCGATCTCCCGGAAGAGCTCCTGATAGTGGTGGGCCCGGGAGCCGCCCACAAAGAGCATGGCCCGTTTGCCCTGGCACCTGGCTCTCACTTCCTCCCGCACGGCCGCCACCGCCGGCATCTCTTGGGCGATGACCGCCTCCACCCTGGCCGTGAGCTCAGGGTCGTCAAAAAACCGGGCGATCTTGCGCAGCGACTTGGCCGTGGCCTCGGCCCCGATGAAATTGACCTTGAGCCAGGGGAGGCCGAATCTCTTTTCCATCATCTCCGCCACATAATTGATGGAGCGGTGGCACATGACGAGATTCAGATCGGCAGTGTGGGAATTGGCAAAACCGTCGTAGCTGGAGTTGCCGCTGAAGGTGGCAATGAGGGTCAAGCCGCAGTCCTCGAAGAGGCGCTCGATCTCGAAGGCATCACCACCGATGTTGTATTCCCCCAAGAGGTTGATCTTGAACCTGCCGGCTCGCTCCGTATCGTCCAGGCCTACCACGTGGGTGAAGAGGCCGTTGTTGGCGATGTGGTGCCCCGCCGACTGACTCACCCCTTTATAGCCCTCACAGCTGAAGGCAAAGACGTTGCAGTCCCCCAATTTTTCCTTCATCTCCCGGGCCACGGCGTGCACGTCGTCGCCGATGAGGCCCACCGGACAGGTGGCAAAGATGCCGATGGCTTTGGGATGGAAGAGGTCATAGACCTCCTGTATCGCCTGCTTCAGCTTCTTCTCGCCCCCGAAGACGATCTGCTCCTCCTGCATATCCGTGGAAAAGCAGTAGGTCATAAAATTGTAATCCTGAGGCCCTGTGGGCCTGGTCTGGTTGCGGCGGGTGAGCCAGGAATAGAAGCCGCAGCCGATGGGACCGTGGGTGAGGTTGACGATGTCCCGGGTGGGGCCCAGCACCACGCCCTTGCAGCCGGCGTAGGTGCAGCCCCGCTGAGAGATGAGGCCGGGGATGGTCCGCACGTTGGACAGGATCTCCGGCACCTCGCCGTCCGGCCCCACCTCATTGATGACGATCTGCTTGGCCCGTTTGCGGGCCACCTTGGTGGGATATTCGGCCACCAATTCCTTTTTGACCTCGGCGGCGCTGAGGCCCAGAAGGTCCTTGCTGATATCCGGCCCGGGAACTGGAGCCATGGTTCTTCCTCCTCTTCGGGAAAAGGTCTCGAGCCCTTGTGGCTGGGGAACTCCAACCTGCTCTTAAGCCTCATCCAAGACCTGATCACCGGATTCCCCGGTGCGCACCCGCACCGCCTCCAGGACCGGCATGACAAAAATCTTGCCGTCCCCGGACTTGCCGGTGCGATTCACCTGGATGATGGTCTTCACGGTTTTGGCCACCAGCCGGTCCGGGACCACCACGAAAAAGACCCGCTTGGGGATCAGGCGCTGGCTCTGCCCCAGTTGAGCGATGGCCTCTTCATAGCCCTTCTCCGCCCCTTCCAGGAGGGTCATATCCACCAGCCCCTTGCCCCGTCCCAGGGCGTCCCGGGCGGTGATGGAGGAAATGCCCGCCTCCGCCAGGGCCTGTTTGGTCTTGTTCATCATGTTGATGCGCACCACGGCCATAATCTCTTTCATATGGCCACCTCTTCCAGCTTCCCGTCGGTGGACTCCTTCATGCCGGAGCTGATGGTATAGACCTCCTCCACCGGGGAGACGAAGATCTTGCCGTCGCCATAAGCGCCTTTGTCGCCGGTGCGGGCCGCCTTGAGCACGGTCTTGATGACGAAATCCTTGTCCTGATCCTTCACCACCATCAGGAGCAGTTCCTTGGGGATTTCATCATAGGTAATCTCGCCGATCTTGATGCCCCGTTGTTTGCCCCGGCCCACCACGCTCATCTTGGTGACCGCGGGGAAGCCCGCTTCCATCAGGGCGGCCAGCACGGCGTCCACTCTCTCCGGACGCACCACCGATCTGATCATGAGCATGACTCGATTCCTCCCGGTATCTCCTGAAAGGTTTCCACTTGGGCCGCCATGGCCGCTTGTTCCCGGAAGAGGGTGACCAAGAGGCTTTTCAGGGCCGACATTATCATGGAGATCTTCATGGCTTATGCTCCTTCCTGGTTCCTCAGCCCGCCAGCCCGTATTCAAGGAGGAGCTTCTCCAGCTCGTCCGTGGTCAAAGGCTTGGGGATGACATGCAGTTCGTTCTCCTCGATTTTCCTCGCCAAAGCCCGATATTCCTCGGCCTGGGGGTGCGCGGGGTCATATTCAATGACCGTCTTGCGGTTGATTTCCGCCCGCTGCACCATGTTGTCCCGGGGCAGGAAGTGAATCATCTGGGTCCCCAGGCGCTTGGCCAGGGCCTCGATCATCTCCCGTTCATTGTCCACCTTGCGGCTGTTGCAGATGAGGCCCCCCAGGCGCACGCCCCCCGCTTCGGCGAACTTCACGATGCCTTTGCAGATGTTGTTGGCGGCATACATGGCCATCATTTCCCCGGAGACGACGATGTAAATTTCCTGGGCCTTCCCTTCCCGGATGGGCATGGCGAAGCCGCCGCAGACTACGTCCCCCAGGACGTCATAGAAGGCGTAATCCAGCTGCTCCCGGTCGGCATAGGCGCCCAGTTGCTCCAGGAGATTGATGGAGGTGATGATGCCCCGGCCGGCACAGCCCACCCCGGGCTCCGGACCGCCGGATTCCACGCAGATGGTCCCCAGGAAACCGGTGCGCCGGATATCATCCAGATCCACGTCTTCCCCTTCTTCCCGCAGGGTATCCAGAACGCTCTTCTGGGCCAGGCCGCCCAGGAGCAGCCGGGTGGAGTCCGCCTTGGGGTCGCACCCCACCACCATCACCTTGCGTCCCATTTCGGCCAGGCCAGCCACGGTGTTTTGCGTGGTCGTGGACTTGCCGATGCCCCCTTTGCCGTAAATGGCGATTTTCCGCATAACTTTTCACCTAACCATTATTTTTACCAGATGGATAGCAGGAAAAATGCCAAGATTAGTAAATCTGTCTTTATCCTGCTGATATTTATTAATAAAATGGATATCTAACCTAAAGCCAGGCCTTGATTATCTCAGATAAATTAACATAAATGTATTTTAGAAAATTTATTTATTTACATAATCGTATTATTTATAAAAAATTAAAATTACATATATGTATATTTTGCAATGGGGGCGGAGGGGGATTTGGAAGGAAGCATTGCTCACCCCCATAATTCATGGAGGAGAGGTCAGGGACGGTTGCAACGCGGTTATGAAGCGGGAACCCGAGGCGCGGAAGTCTGGGAGAAGAGGGAGAAGGCCCGGAAGGGAGGATTTTCCAGGAAGACCCTGGTTTACCGGTGCTTCAGGGCGGATGTAAGGCGCACCTCTTCCCCTGAATTAAGAGGAAGAGGGGAGGAGTGAGATCAAGCGGGGTTGGCCAGCAGGTCTCGGTAAGGAGTCCTGGAGGCCTGATGGACCCAAGGGCGGCGCTTACCGGGGCCTTGCCGGCCATGCTTTTGAAGGCCGAGTCCTTGGCCAGGGTGGCGGCATCGTGGTGGTCTTCGCAGCCCTGGGCAATGGTGAACAGGCGTTGCCGCAGCAGGGTCAGGAGCTCAGATTTAACCTTGCCGTCATCCCGTCGGTCATGCAAACAGGCGACCGCTTTTGGCGTTTCCGGATTATGGAATGAAGGTACGCCTGCCCTTCAGGCGCCTTTTTCCAGTTCTTTGAGAAACTCCGCCGCGGTATGAAAGCCCACAAACCGATGCTTCTCCTTGCCATCCGGAGAAAACAGCAGGGTGGTGGGAGCACCGGTGACCTGAAACTGCCGCACCAGGTCCATGTGGCCCCGGCCTTCCAGGCGCACCGGGATGAAACGCTCGTTCAGGACTTGGACCACCGCGGGGTCTTGGTGGGTCTCACGGACCAACCGGCCGCAGTGGGGTCAGCCCTCCAGATAAATTTCCAGAACCAGGGGGCGGTGGGAATTTTTCGCCTCCTCCAAGGCCTCTTGCCAGTCGGTGCGCCACTGAATCAATTCTGTCATTCCAGTTGTCTCCTCAATTCCTCCGCCCCCGACAAATCAGGGGCGGGCTCATGTGAGCCACGTTAGGGTTGGTCTTAAGAGGCGGCCTCACCGGGGCCGCAAGGCCGCTGTCAGCAGCCCGGCTCGCCGGGATGGCCGCAACAATTCTGGAAATTTTTCAGCTTCAGCCAATTGTTACGCAAGAGCAGCCGGATTTTTTCCCACCAGGGTTTAGGTCCGGCCAAATTGGTGAAAAAAGCCCGGGGGCTGGGTCGGGTTTTTTCGTCCCGGCACATGGCTGCGCTGCCCAACTCTTAGCGCTCGGCGTCAATTTGCCCGGCGGTGTGGGTGACCACCTCCCACTCCACGCATTCTTCCAGCTCTTCGGGGCTGGCCTCCGAGGCTTTTTTCATGGCCTCCAGGGGGCACAGCCAAACATTGCCCGAGCTATCCTTCACCCTGACGAACCGTTTACCGAGTTCATTCGCTTCAACCATGGGATTTCCCTTGCCTGAGAGATGTTATTATCCTTAAGGAATCTATCCTTAAGAAATTGAGGAGGCGGGGTGTGCCGCCCCCTCGCCAACGCTGCAGGGAACTTCTCGGTGTCCCTGCAACTTTATGTTTTCGCCGCCTAGAAGAGCGGCGCTATGGGGTTGGGAAAGCCTGACAGCTACTTGGTGTACTTGGCTTTCATGGGGATGGCGCACTTGGGGCACATCAGGGGATCGCCGGGCTTGTGTCCCGGAAAGGCATGCTCGGCAGTGCACTCCGGACAGACAAACAGGTTTTCGCTTCCGGAAACATCGCCGGAACCGCCCTTGCCGCCAAATTCCTCTTGGGGTTTGTCAGCCATGTGGTATCCTCCTCTTGTGAAAGTTATCCTAAGAAGTAACCACTACTATTCCTCTGGCAAGGTTTTCGGGCAAAAAATTTCTGTTAGAATTCGGTTAGCATTTGCTCACCGCCGCGGGCGGAATCTGACCCGGCGCCAGTCTACTTTCCAAAGAGGATCATTTGCATGGACGTCATCATCATCGGCGCCGGCCTGGCAGGGCTGTGCTGCGCCCGCGCCTTGCATCAGGCCGGCCTTCCCTTCCTGATCCTGGAGGCCTCGGATGGGGTCGGCGGGCGGGTACGCACCGACCAAGTGGAGGGCTTCCTCCTGGACCGGGGCTTTCAGGTCCTGCAAACCGCCTACCCCGAAGCCCGGCGCGTCCTGGATTATCGGGCGTTGGACCTCAAGCCCTTCTATCCCGGCGCCCTGGTGTTCTTTGGCGGCCGGCTGCACCGGGTGGGGGACCCCCTGCGCCGACCGCGAGACTTTTTCCCCACGGTATTTTCCCCCATCGGCACGTTCGCCGACAAGCTGCGGGTGGCCTACTTGCGCTGGCAGGTTTCCCGGGGCTCCATCGAAGATCTGTTCCGCCGCCCGGAAACCTCCACCATGGCGGCCCTCCAGGCCCGGGGCTTTTCCGAGTCCATGATGGAACGCTTCTTCCGGCCATTTTTCAGCGGGGTGTTTTTCGACCGGGAGTTGGCCTCTTCCAGCCGCATGTTCGAGTTCGTTTTCCGGGTGTTGGCCCAGGGCGACGCCGCCCTGCCCGCCGGTGGCATCGGAGCCATCCCCACCCAGTTGGCCGGGTCACTGCCGGCAGGCAGCATCAGAACCGGCGCTCCCGTGGCCAGGGTGGAAAAGGGCAAGGTGGTCTTGGCTTCCGGTGAGGAACTCTCCGCCCGGGCCGTGGTGCTAGCCACGGACGGCAGCGAAACCGCCCGTCTGCTGGGGGAGGATAAACCCTTTGCCACCGTGGACTGCGCCTGCCTCTATTTTACTGCCGCCCAGCCGCCGGTGGCGGAGCCCCTCCTGGTTTTGGACGGCGAAAACACCGGCCCGGTCACCAACCTGGCCGTGGTGAGCAATGTGGCGCCCACCTACGCGCCCCCCGGCCGATCCCTGATGCAGGCCACCGTGGTGGGGAACCCTCCGATGTCCGACCCCGACCTGGAGACCCAATGCCGGGCGCAACTGGCCCGATGGTTCGGCCCGCAGGTGGACGGCTGGCGGCTGCTCCGCCTCTATCGCCTCACCCGGGCCCTCCCGGACCAGAAGCCCCCCACCCCCGATCCCCTCAGCCAGCCGGTGCAGCTGAGCTCCTGGTTGTTTGTCTGCGGCGAATACCAAAGCCTTTCCTCCCTGCACTGGGCCATGGTTTCGGGCCGCCGGGCCGGGGAAGCGGTGGTCCGGGAGCTGCGTAAATGACGAAGAACAACCCTTTGGCCCCGGCCTCTCAGGGGGAGTGACTATGAATGACCCGGCGGAGATGCACAAAATCGTGCAGGAACTTTTAACCAGCCAGCGGCTGGCGGTGCTGGCCACCGTGATGTCCGACCCGCGGGGCCGACCCTACAGCAACCTCATCGCCTTTGCCGCCACGGCTGACCTGAAGGAAATCCTGTTCGCCACCACCCGGGCCACCCGGAAGTTCGCCAACCTGACTGCGGACCCCCGGGTCTCTTTGCTCATTGACAACCGCAGCAACCAGGAGACGGACTTCGGCGCCGCTTCGGCCGTGACCGTCCTGGGGACGGCCATGGAGGTGGTGGGCCCGGAACGGGACAACTGCATCCGACTCTTTCTCAAAAAGCATCCCTATCTGAAGGAGTTCGTCACGGCGCCCACCTGCGCCCTCATTCGGGTCAAGGTGGAAAAGTTTATCCTGGTGACCCGGTTCCAGGAAGTGCGGGAGATTTTTCCGGCCCCATGAACTTCGTCCTGAGCCTCCAGGAGATTGGCCCCCGTCATCGCCGCCTGGTGGGCGGCAAGGGTTTTGCCCTGGCGGTCCTGAGCCGGCACGGCATCACCGTGCCCGCCACCCTCATCGTCACCACCCGGGCCTATGAAAGGTTTGTCGCCGCCACGGGCCTCAGGGGGCGTATCCTTCTGGAGCTGCGGCGGAAAAACTTTCACGAGCTCCGGTGGGAGGAGATCTGGGACGCCTCCCTGCGCCTGCGCCACCTGTTTCTCAACACCCCCTGCCTGACGACCTGGCGGCCTCCCTGGGAAGCGCCCTGGCCCCTCACCTGCCGGAGCGCTGCGTGGTGCGGTCCTCGGCGCCCGGCGAGGACTCCCGCCAGGCCTCCTTCGCCGGCCTGCACGCCTCCTTTGTCAATGTGGTGGGGCTGGGGGCGGTGTTGGAACACCTCAAGCTGGTGTGGGCCTCCCTGTGGTCCGATGCGGCCCTCCTCTACCGCCGGGAGCTGGGGCTGGAGGTCAGGAAAAGCGCCATGGCTGTGGTCATCCAGGAGATGGTGGCCGGGGACAAATCAGGGGTGGTCTTCGGGCAAAACCCCCAGGACCCCTCCCAGGCCGTCATCGAAGCCGTGTACGGCTTGAACCAGGGGCTGGTGGATGGCACCGTGGAGCCGGACCGCTGGCTCCTGGACCGGGAAACCGGAACCATCCTGGACTACCGGGCGGCCCCGAAAGGGGAGGTCCTGCTGCCGGGAGCGGCAGGCGTGCGCCTGGCCGGCCTTTCCCCGGAGCAGCTCCAAGCCCCGCCCCTGACCGAGGCGGAGGTGGCCCAGGTGTTCCGCCTGGTGCGCCGGGGCGAGGAGCTGTTCGGCGCGCCCCAGGACATGGAATGGACCTTCGCCGGCGGCCAGCTCGTGGCCCTGCAATCCCGGCCCATCACCACGGCCGCCCGGGGGCAGGAAGGGGACCAGCGCCCTTGGTACCTGAGCCTCAGGCGCAGCTTTGGCAATCTCAAGGCGCTGCGCCGGAAGGTGGAGGGGGAGCTGCTTCCGGCCATGGACCGGGAGGCTGAGGGGCTGGCGGGTCTGCCCCTCGCCCAGCTCTCAGACGCCCAGCTTCAGGAGGAGATCGTCCGCCGGAGCCACATCTATCAGCGGTGGAACAAGGTTTATTGGGACGACTTCATCCCCCTGGCCCACGGCATCCGGCTGTTCGGTCTGGTGTACAACGACGCCGTGAAACCCGCGGACCCCTATGAATTTCTCAACCTCCTGGGGGCCTCCGGGATGCTCAGCGTCCGGCGCAATCGGCTCCTCCTGGACATGGCCGCCCAGGTCAAGGAACGGCCGGAACTCCTGGAAGAAGTGCGCACCGGCCAGGTGACAGACCCGGGGCTGCTGCCGGCCTGGCAGGCCTTTCTCCAGGAATTCGGGGACCTGGCCTGCGGGAACTCCACCTGCACCCTGGAGCCCGAGGCGCTGGCGAACCTCATCCGGGAGATGGCCGTAAGACCCATCCAGGGGGAGCGCTTCACCGCCCGAGAGGTGGAATCCTTGCAGGAGCAGTTCCTGTCCCGGTTTGCCGGGACCAAACGGGCCGAGATGGCGGACTACCTGGACCTGGCCCGGGCCAGTTACCGCCTCCGGGACGACGACAACCTCCACCTGGGGAAAATCAAGGCCCAGTTCCTCCGGGCGGCGGCAGAGTATCAGCGGCGACAGGGAGACCGACGGAGGCTTCCCGCCGGGGTGCAGGAGCTCTGGGCGGAACTGGAAGGCAAATCCTTGCCGGGACAGGCACCGCCGGCCTGGCAGGGTTTCTCGCACCTGAAAGCCCGGCAACTGGTGGGGCAGCCGGCCAGCCCCGGCCTGGCCCAGGGACCGGCCCGGGTGGTCCTGGAAGCCTCGGAGCTTTTTCACTTCAAAGCCGGCGACATCCTGGTGTGCGACGCGGTGGACCCCAGCATGACCTTTGTGGCGCCCCTGGCCGCGGGCATCGTGGAGAGGCGGGGCGGCATGCTGATCCACGGCTCCATCATCGCCCGGGAGTACGGCATTCCCTGCGTCACCGGCGTCCCCCAGGCCACAGCCCTCATCCACCCGGGCGACCCGATAACCGTGGACGGCTACCTGGGGATTATCATCCTCGGCTAACTCTCGAGCCTTTGCCACCCGGATTTGAAAACCTTGAGAAAAGCTTCCCCAAGGCAGGAAGATGATCTTGATAACGTTGTCCCCACGCCCCTGGGGTGCACCGTTATCCCTAATGTATGGAAAAAAGGCTAATTTTGCCTGCAAGGACCAGGATCGCTTTAACAAAAACCTTGAATTTCCTGGAGCCGGCACGGGGATTTGAACCCCGGACCTGCTGATTACGAATCAGCTGCTCTACCGCTGAGCTATGCCGGCCCTGGGTTTCTATTGTAGCGGTCTTACCTAGGTTTGGCAATGCCTTAAGGTCCGGAAAGCCCCTTGAACCCGGGCAGGAGGGAGCATGTGAGCAGTCGGCCATGGCGGCTGGTTGGTGGAGAAACCCCCGGCAGCTCTTTCCATGCAGCGGGCCGCCACCAGGAACCTGCCTGGGCCGCGTCCTGTGGGTAGGCGTACGCCAGGGAAAGGTCCTTCACTTCTTAACCACGTTCATTCCTCCAGGGCCTCACCGACCTTGCAGCACCCACCCCCGGGAGGTGAAGGAGATGCCCTGCTGCCCGGTGGCGCCGATCATCACTGCCTCTAAAAGGGGTGCGTTGACCTCGGTTTCGGCCTGCCAACGCACCAGAAAATTGGCCCCGGAACCCCCTTTCGTATCCGACTCCCGGACCACGAACCGGGTTGAGGCCAGGGGCTTCAGGGTGAGCGGCTTGGTTAGGTAACTCCGGATGAGGTGGCCCTCGGTGTCGTAATAGTCCACCCTCAGGATGGTGATAGGCTTGGCAGGATCGGTGTTGCGGAGGCTCAGGGTGGCAGTGAGGAGGAGAGGCAATTCCCGGTCCCCGTAATAAATATGGGAATACACCGGCACGTAAACCAATTGTCCCCGGGAAAGTCCCTCAGCCCTGGGGGCGCCGGTGGGGTTCAGAAGGCCGGCCAGCAGCAGTGCACCCCAGATGAACCGGAACCGGGGAGGATTAATCCCTAGCATGGTTTCCTCCTTACCCAATTGGCGGCACCGAAGGAATTCCCCCCCCAGTGCCAGGGCCTTCCGGGACCTTGGCAAGAGGGCAATCCCGGCATGGCCGGCTTCACCAATCGCTCCCTATGGGCGTTTGATTTGCAGGCTGCCGATTCCCAAACTGGCGGCAATCCCCCGCTGGATGGCGGTAAGGTCAATGATCACGCCTTTGGCGTTCCTTAAGGCCATTCCCTTGATGCCTCCCACCACCGCCAAGCCGGCTCCCACCTGATTGTAGGTGCCGAATATATCATCAGGCTTCTTGAGATTGTAGACGCGGCCCACCGCTTCCAGTTCGGCCACCCCAACCTTGGCCAAGTCAATGCCCTCCACCCGCACGGGGTACTGCTTTCCTTGGAAGGAAAGGGAGCCGCTTCCCCATGTGGCCCCCACTCCCAAACCCACGGAAGTGACCTTGAAGTTTAGGTAGCCGGAAAGGGGCAAGGGTTTATCCTGGGCCGGGACCGAAGCTGCCAGGAGGAGGGCAAGGCAGACCAGGATGATGGCGCGAGCAAATCTTTTGGGCATGGCAGCGACTCCTGTAAGGATGGTGGGCCAGCCGGCGGGGTGCGCTCCCTGCCCCTGGCCTGAAACGGATTGAAGAGGGCTCCCCTTTTCCTAAGTTTCCCCAACAGTAAACCGGAGTCCACAGTTTGGCAAGATGGGGGACAAGATTTGCCCGGCGGCGGGCCTTAGGACGCCGGGGACCCGGCTGCCTGGATAAGCTCCTGCACCACCAGGTTCAGCAGTCCCCAGACGGCGTCCAGATGCCAAACCCGATCCAGATGGGCAGGCACTGTGAAGGAGGCCTGGGCCGGAAATTCCTCGTCCCCCAGCCACAGGATCACTTCCACGAAGAGGCCGGGGAAGACTTGGAAGGCCAAGGCGCCGTCGCCGGCGGGCCGCGGGATTCCTCCTAATCGCCGGCCGGCTTCCAAGAAGGCCTCCAAATCCTGTCCGAAACGCTGTTCCAGGGCGGCGTGAGGCAGGCCGTGCTGGCCCCGGAAAAACGTGGCGCCGCCGGCCAACTCCAAGGGACTGGTGGGAGCTCCCAGAGTGGCGGGTTCCACCTTCAACAAATAGAGCAGGGCAGTGAGGCATAATCGGAAGCCAGGGTCGGAGGCAGGCCGCGCCGAGTCCACCATTTGGCGGCTCTCCGTGGACACCAGAAGTTCGCGGTTCAAAAAGGGCAGGCGGTAGCCCTCCGGTCCCCAGGTGGCGCCGGTGCGTTGGCAAACAGCCTGGGGTTCGGCCTCAGTCAGCGCCTGCCAGAACGCCTCGTTCACTTCCCTGCAAAGTTCATAGGCCATGGCCGGCATTTTCCCCTTCTTCCTCCCCATGCCGCCTGCAAAGGCGCTCCCATCTTGAGAGTTGTCTTATCCTACCCGTTTTCCGGGCAGGGGGCAATCCAACCGCGCCCCGGTGCCCCTTATAACCTCTCCTGGAAATTCCTTGGCCCCCGGCGGGCTTTTTTAGAGTAAGATATAATTCATTTCCCGACTATCCTTTAAGCAGGAGCACGCATGGAAAAATTCTTTTACCCCCGAAGCGTGGCGGTGGTGGGGGTGTCGGAAAACCCCGCCAACTTGGCCAAAGGTATTGTGGCCAACCTTTTGGCGGCGGGCTACCAGGGCAAGATTTATCCGGTGGGCCCCAGGGGCGGGGCCATTCATGGAATTCCCATCTTACAGCACCTGCACCAGCTGCCCGAACCGGTGGATCTCACCGCGATTCTGACCCCAGCCCGCTTCGTGCCCCAGGTGGTGGCGGATTGCGGCGAACTGGGCCTCACCCATGTGGTGGTGGAATCGGGCGGCTTCTCGGAGCTGGGCGAGCAGGGTCGAGCCCTGGAGGAGGAGATCAAGGAGCTCATCGGCCGCTATGGGCTGCGCTTGGTGGGTCCCAACGGCATCGGCACCATCAACATGGAAGTGGGCCTTTCCCTGCCGTTTTCGCAACTGACGCCGCCGCGTCTGGGCCGCATTTCCGTTATTTCCCAAAGCGGGGGGGTGGGTCTGCACCTCATCGCCTGGCTGGACCGGGAAGGTCTGGGGGTCAATAAGTATCTGAGTCTGGGGAATAAATTGGACGTAGCGGAAAATGAGGTGCTGGAATACTTCCTGAACGACCCCGGCACCGACGGGATTTATCTTTACTTGGAGGGCCTTACCGACGGTCGGACTTTGTTGGAGATCGGCCGCCGGGCCACCAAGCCCGTCTTTTTGCAATTGGCCAACGTAGGGGAGGAGACCCAGGCCATTGCCCTGTCCCATACCGCCTCTTTGGCCTCCGATGAGCGGGTGGTGGAATCCGCCTGCCGGCAGGGGGGCATCCTGCGCGTGAAAAGCCAGGCCGAATTCCTGGTGGCGGCCAAAATGGTGTCCCAGCCGCCGGTGAAAGGCAAGCGGGTGGTGGTGATGTCCCGCAGTGGCGGGGAGGCGGTCATCGCCGCCTTCGCCTGCCGCCAGTGGGGCTTCCAGTTGCCGCCCCTGAAGTCCTACCTGGCTGATTTTATCCACGAGCGGTCCCGCTCCAAAATTATCAAGCCCACCAACCCCGTGGATTTGGGGGATATCTTCGATTTTTCCGTATATTCCCGGGTGATGCATGATCTCTGCGAGGACCCGGAAGTGGATGCCGTGCTGCTTAATTACGGGCCGGTGTATGAGCCGGAGCGGGAAGACGCCCGCCGGATGGCCCGCACGATGATCGAGACCGCCAAGGCCGCGGCCAAACCGCTGGCCATTACGGTCTGCGCCACCCTGGAAGAAGAGGACTACCTGCGGGAAGAACTGGGCTTCCCGGTGTTCCACTTCCCCGGCGAGGCGATCCGGGGCTTTGCGTACAGCCATTATTTTACGCGCCGGCCGCCAGCGCCGGAGGAATATGTGCCCCGTTACAACCGGGAGCGGATCATGGCCCTGCACGGCGAAGCCGGACCAGGGGGATTTTTACCCCTGCCCGCGGCCTTGGACCTCATCAGTAACCTGGGCATTCCAGTGGCGGGCTGGCAGGTGGCAAACAACGGCTACGAAGCCCTCATCGCCGCCGGCGACCTGGGCTATCCCGTCTGCATGAAGTTGGCCGCTCCATCTCTGGTGCACAAGACCGAAGTGGGGGGAGTGCTCCTGAACCTCAACACCCAGGAGGATGTTTCCCTGGCCTTTGTAAAACTGGCGGAGATTGCCGGCCAGCACGTGCCCTCGGGGGAAGCCTGGCAGGTGGTGGTGATGCCTCAGGTTGCCGGGGGAGAGGAGGTCATCTTGGGGGCCCGCCGAGACCCCAATTTCGGTCCGGTGGTGGCCTTCGGGGCCGGAGGAATCTGGACCGAGGTCCTGGAGGACATTGCCCTGCGGGTGGCTCCCATCGGCCCGGAGGAAGCCCGCGCCCTCATCCTGGAAACCCGCATGGGGCGCATCCTGGCGGGTCTCCGGGGCCGGCCGCCGGCGGACCTGGACCTGCTGAGCCGGGCCCTGGCCTCCCTGGGGCACCTGCTGCTGGCCTTTCCTCACGTGCAGGAGGTGGACCTGAACCCGGTGCGGGTGTTCCCCGGCGCCAAGGGCATTTTGACCTTGGACGCCCGGGTCCGCATGGGGTAAGGGACCAGCGGGGGTGTAGGGTTCTTCCCCATGCTCAAGCTTGGGAGATGAGAAGTGAGGTTGAGGGAAATCAATGAGCCGGGCTTTCCCGGCCCCCGCCTCGGGAACGGAAGGGAGAGTTCGGTTGCGTAAAGGCAAGAGTCTCCTCATCGGCTTGGTGTCCGGCGCCTTCGGCGGTTTGGTGGGTTTGGGCGGCGGGGTCATCATGATTCCCCTCATGACCCGGTTTTACGGACTCAATCAACACCAGGCGCATGGCACCAGTTTGGCCGCCTTGGTCTTCACCGGCCTCGCCGGGGCTCTCACGTATTATTTGAACGGCACCGTGGACGTCTTGGCCGCCGTCTTGTTGGCCGCCACCGCCATGTTCACCGCCTCCTTGGGGGCCCTGTTCGCCAACGCCCTGCCGGAGTGGAAGCTCAAGGGCGCCTTCGGCGTATTTCTGATCCTGGTGTCGGCGCTTTTGCTCCTCAAGCCCTATTACGCCCAATATTCCGGCACCGCCACCGGCTGGGCCAAGGTGGGCATCCTGCTGGGCAGCGGGGTGGTGTCCGGTTTTTTTGCCGGCCTCATGGGCGTGGGCGGTGGTTCCATCATGGTGCCGGCCATGGTGCTTATGGTGGGGTTCAGCCAGCATCTGGCTCAAGGCACCTCGCTCTTGGCCATGGTGCCGGCCGGCGCCTCAGGGGCCTACACCCACTGGCGGCTGGGAAACGTGGTGACCCTTATAGTCCCCGGCCTCATCCTGGGAATCATCGTGGGCACCTATGCGGGCGGTACCCTGGCCCACTGGCTGTCGGAGCCCGCCCTGCGGGTGATCTTTGCCACCATGCTCACCTGGCTGGGCCTCCGGGACCTCCGGAAAAGCTTTAGCATGCGCCGGGCGCGATCAGACCGGCCGGCCAATCCCAGTTGCGCACCGGGAATTGCCTGCCGGGTGCCGCAGGAGCCACAGTAACCCGGGACGAGAGGGAAAGCCCGGCCGTTTTCAGCCCCCTCCCTCGTCTCTCATGCCCCGGTGGGAGGGGGTGAGGGTTCTGGTCCCCCACCCCCCGCCAAAGGTGAGCCGCCATGCAGGAGATCAACCCCCAGGAAGTGGCTCGAATCATCGGGAACAGCCGTCGGGCGGTGGCGCTGACCGGCGCCGGCATCTCGGTGGAATCAGGCATCCCGGACTTCAGGAGCAAAGGAGGCCTGTGGGAGCGCTTCGATCCCATGGAATTCGCCACCATCCAAGCCTTCCGTCGCAATCCTGCCAAGGTCTGGGCTATGCTTCGGGAGATGGAGGCCCTGATTCAGGCCGCCCGCCCCAATCCGGCCCACCTGGCGCTGGCGGCACTGGAGGCCCAAGGCAAGCTCTTGGGAGTCATCACCCAGAACGTGGACAATCTGCACCAGGCCGCCGGCAGCAAAAACGTGGTGGAATACCACGGCAATGCTTTGCGGTTTGTCTGCCTGCAGTGCCGGGGGCGCTGGGAGCGGGAGACGCTGGATTTCCGCACCGTGCCTTTGTATTGCTACTGCGGCGGGCTTATCAAGCCGGACGTGGTCTTTTTCGGCGAGGCCATCCCACCTGCCGCCCAGGAGGCCGCCCACCGTTTGGTGGCCGACTGCGACCTGCTCCTGGTCATCGGCACCTCCGGCGAGGTGGCTCCGGCCAGCTTTCTGCCGGGAGAGGCCAAGGAGGCTGGGGCTGTGGTGGTGGAAAACAATCTGGGTCCCACCCTCATCACCCGCACGGTGACCGACTATTTCCTGCCCGGCCCGGCGGGAGTCATGCTGCCCCAGGTGCTAAAGTTCCTGGGATTGCTTCCACACTGAAGGCTGGGGAGAAGAGCCAAGACCCGGGTGAAGGGTAGGGCGGGAACGATTTGCGGACCGCGTCCCGGGGTAAAGAAAAAAAACGAAAAATTGCAGAAATTATCAGGTAATAGCATCGGACAAGAAAATTTCTCGCCCAATGAGAATTTTCTTATTTTCTGGGAAATAAACTGTATGAGATTGATATTGCTGAACAAATATGCCGGCCCGCGGCCGCCCGGGACGAGGGCCTTGGCGGTTCAGGGCGGCAGGTGGAAAGGAGGAGCGGGAAAACCGGGAGGTTGCCGCCGGTTTTCCCGCCCTTGGATTTCCCTTCGCCTCAGGTTTCCTTCCGGCTGAAGGTCAGGCCGCCATCCCCGACGTCCACCAGGATGACGTCTCCTTCCTTGAACTGGCCGGCCAGGAGCAGGGGGGCCAGCTTGTCCTGGACATGCTTCTGAATGGCCCTTCGCAGAGGGCGGGCTCCGTACACCGGGTCATAGCCCGCCTCCGCCAGGAAGTCCTTGGCCTTGTCCGTGAGTTCGATGCCCAACTGGTGTTCGGCCAGCAGCTTTTTCAGCCGGGCCATTTGCAGGTCCACGATCTGATGGAGTTGCGCCAGGGTGAGCCGGTGGAAGATGAGGATGTCGTCCACCCGGTTTAAGAACTCCGGCCGGAAGTGATGGCGCAGGGCCTCCAGGACCCGCTCCCGCATCTGGGCCTCGTTGGTGGCCTCAGCGATGTACTGGCTGCCGATGTTGCTGGTCATGATGATGATAGTGTTCCGGAAATCCACGGTGCGGCCGTGGCCGTCGGTGAGGCGGCCATCGTCCAGTATCTGCAGCAGGGCATTGAAGACCTCCGGGTGGGCCTTCTCGATTTCATCGAAGAGCACCACGCTGTAAGGCCGGCGCCGCACCGCCTCGGTGAGCTGGCCGCCTTCCTCATAACCCACGTAGCCCGGCGGCGCGCCGATGAGGCGGGAGACCGTGTGCTTCTCCATGTATTCGCTCATGTCCAGGCGCACCATGGCCTGCTCGCTGTCGAAGAGAAACTCCGCCAGGGCCTTGGCCAGCTCGGTTTTGCCCACCCCGGTGGGGCCCAAGAAAATGAAGGAGCCCAAAGGCCGGTTGGGGTCCTGGAGGCCGCTTCTGGCCCGGCGCACCGCGTTGGCCACCGCCTGGATGGCCTCTTCCTGGCCCACCACCCGGGCGCCCAGGCGCTCCTCCATGTGCAGCAGCTTCTGTTTTTCCCCTTCCAGCAGGCGGGACACCGGGATGCCGGTCCACTTGGCCACCACCTCGGCCACGTCCTCGGCGTCCACCTCCTCCTTCAGCATGGCCCCTTCCTGCTGCTGCAGCTCCCGCAGCTTGGCGTTTTCGGCTTCCAGCTCCTTCTGTAGGTTCAAAAGCTTCCCGTATTTGAGCTCCGCGGCCTTGGCCAGATCGCCCTGGCGTTCGGCCTGGGCCTCCTCGATCTTGGCCTTTTCGATGTTTTCCTTCAGGGTCCGGATGCGACCGATGATTTCCTTTTCCTGGCTCCAGCGGGCCTTGAGGGCGGCGCTGCGCTCTCTCAACTCGGCCAGATTCTTTTCGATTTTAGCCAAGCGGTCCTTAGAGGCCGGGTCGTCCTCTTTTTTCAGGGCCTCCCGCTCGATCTCCTCCTGGGTGATTTTGCGCTCCACCTCGTCAATTTCCGCCGGCCGGCTGTCAATCTCCATCCTGAGCTTGCTGGCGGCTTCGTCAATCAAATCCACCGCCTTGTCCGGCAGGTGCCGGTCGGTGATGTAACGATGACTTAAGGTGGCGGCGGCCACGATGGCCGAATCCTTGATGCGCACCCCATGGTGTACCTCGTAGCGCTCCTTGAGGCCTCTGAGGATGGCGATGGTATCCTCCACCGAGGGCTCGGCCACGAAGATGGGCTGGAAGCGGCGCTCCAGGGCGGCGTCCTTCTCGATGTACTTGCGATACTCGTTTAAGGTCGTGGCGCCCACGCAGCGCAGCTCCCCCCGGGCCAGGGCGGGTTTGAGCATGTTGCTGGCGTCCACCGCGCCTTCGGCGGCGCCGGCGCCCACCAGGGTGTGCAGCTCGTCGATGAACATGATAATCTGGCCGTCGGACTCGGTGACCTCTTTGAGCACAGCCTTCAGCCGGTCCTCAAACTCGCCCCGGTATTTGGTGCCGGCGATAAGGGCGCCCAGATCCAGGGCTACCAGGCGCTTGTCTTTCAGGGACTCGGGCACGTCGCCGTTGACGATGCGCTGGGCCAGGCCCTCCACGATGGCGGTCTTGCCCACGCCCGCCTCACCGATGAGCACCGGATTGTTTTTGGTGCGTCGAGAAAGGACCTGGACGATGCGCCGGATTTCACTGTCCCGGCCGATGACCGGGTCCAGCTTGCCGGCCCGGGCCATTTCGGTGAGGTCCCGGCCGTATTTTTCCAGGGGCTGGAATTTCTCCTCCGGGGCCTGGTCGGTGATGCGGGTGGAGCCCCGGAGCTCCGCCAACACCCGTAAAATGGCCTCGGGTGTAAGCCCCAGTCCGGACAACAGCCGCCCGGTGTCGCTCTCCTTTTCCGCCGCCAGGGCATAAAAAAGGTGCTCGGTGGAGACAAACTCATCCCGCATGGCGCTGGCCTGCTTGAAGGCCGCGTCCAGCACTTTATTGAGACCGGGGGAAATATAGACCTGGACGTCACCGCTCACCTTCGGGAGCCGGGTGATGAGGTCCTCCGTCCCCTGGATGACCTTCTTGGGGTCGATTTCCAGCTTCTTCAGCAGGGGCCGGATCAGCCCCTCCTCCTGGGCCAAGAGGGTGCGCAGGAGGTGCGCCGGCTCGATCTGCGGGTTGTTCAGAGTGCGGGCCAGCTCCTGGGCCCCCTGCAGGGCCTCCTGGGCTTTGTAAGTCAGCTTGTCAAGCCGCATGAATGGCAAACCTCCACGATGGTGTCAACTAACCGTCAGAAATCACTCACAAAAGATAATTCCCAGATTTGCCCTGTCAAGGCGGGGTTAGGGACAAAAACGGCCCAACTCGGGAAATTCCTTTGACGGCACGGCCTTACGGCACTATGATACGGACAGGAGGAGGATAACTTTTTCGTAAATTTTTTCGTCAGTTACCTGATATTTACCATGGCCTGTGGTCGCGGCTGCTCAGTGGCCGGCCGCGAACCCCACCCCATGGTCCATGAAGGCTGATAGCTTATGAAAATTTACACCCTTATTCCCGCCCGTTATGCCTCCACCCGGCTGCCGGGGAAGCCCCTGGCCCTGATCCTGGGAAAGCCCCTGATCCAGTGGGTCTATGAGCAGGCCAGCCGGGTGCCCGGTTTGGACGGCCTCTGGGTGGCCACGGACGACGAGCGCATCCGGGACTGCGTGGCGGGCTTCGGCGGCCGGGTGGTCATGACCCGGCCTGGGCACCTCTCCGGAAGCGACCGCCTGGCCGAAGCCGCAGACTTGCTGGGCTTTGCCCCCTTTGACCTCGTGGTGAACATCCAGGGGGACCAGCCCCTCTTTCCGCCGGGACTGGTTGCCCAACTGGCCGAGATGCTGAAACGGGACTGCTCTGGGGTGATGGCCACCCCGGCCAGGCGTCTCACCGACCCCATGGCGGCCGCCGACCCCAACGTGGTGAAAGTGGTGGTTGACCACCGGGGCCGGGCCCTCTATTTTTCCCGCAGCCCCATCCCCTACTGGCGGGACGGGGAGCGGCCCCTCTTCTTCCGGCATATCGGCCTCTATGCCTATCGGGTCAGCTTTCTGCGGGAGTTTGTCACCCTGCCGCCGGGCCGCCTGGAGCAGGCGGAAAAACTGGAACAGTTGCGGGCCCTGGAGTACGGCTTTCCCATCCACGTGGTGGAGACCACCGGCGACACCCTGGAAGTGGATACCCCGGAGGATTTGGCCCGGGCGGCAGCCGTCCTGGGCCGGGAACAGCTCCGCTGACGCATCGCTTGGCTTGGGCTTATCCCGAAAATGCTGGCGCGTCCGAGGGGAAAGGGGCTATAGTATAGAGGCATGGAGCCCAAAGACCGCCTCATTGTCGCCCTGGACGCCGCGGACAGCGCCCAGGCGGTAGCCTCGGCCAGGGTTATCGCAAAGGAGGTGGGGCTGTTCAAGGTGGGGCTGGAGCTCTATCTCGCCTCGGGGACGGCCATCCTGAAGGAATTGTGCGAGCAGGTTCCCCTCTCCCCCAGCCGCCTCTTCCTGGATCTGAAACTGTATGACATTCCCGCCACGGTTTTGGGGGCCCTCAGAACCATCGTGGTGCCCCCGGCCTTTCTGACCGTTCCCTGCGACGTAGGGTTCTCCGGGTTGCAAGCCATTGTCGCCCAGGCAGGCAGCGAAGTGGCCATTCTGGCGGTGACGGTCCTCACCAGCTTCACCGCCGACGACCTCCTCCGGTTGGGGTTTGAGCCTGGGTTGGCCGCCGAACCGAGCCGGCTGGTGGTGAAAAAAGCCCTCCTGGCCAAGGAGGCGGGCTGCCGGGGGGTGGTCTGCTCCGGCCGGGACGTCCGGGCGGTGAAGGAGGCCTGCGGCTCGGAGTTTTTGGCGGTCTGCCCGGGTATCCGGCCGGCGTGGAGCGAGGTGCCGGGGGACGACCAAAAGCGCATCGTCACTCCTCGGGAGGCCATCCAGGCCGGGGCTGACTTCATCGTGGTGGGGCGGCCCATCCGCCGCTCGCCGGATCCGGTGGCTGCCGCCCGGCGGGTGGTGGAAGAGATTGCCCAAGGTCTGGCGGCCCGGGGCGGGTAGGGCAGGGGACGCCATGCGAGCCGGTGCCTCCCCCCTCCTGAACCGCATCTGCCTGTCCACTGCCCTGGGGCCGGACGGCGCCGGCCTTTTCCCTTACACTCTGTGGCCGGCCTACCGCCGGCTTGTGGCGGCGGCCCGGGAAACCAAGGCCACCGTCTTCACCAAGTCCGCCACCCGCCACCCCCGGGTGGGTAACTTCGTCTTGGCCAACCCCCTCACCTGGCGTTCTATCCGGCGTCTTCCCAACCTGGGCATGTTGAACGCCTATGGCCTCACCAATGACGGGGTGGCGGCGGTGGCGCCGCGTATCCGACGCAGCTGCCAGGCGGGGTTGATGGCGGTTCCCAACTTCTACCCGGAATTCGCCAAAGGGACGGAGGTGGCGCTGCGGGAAACCCTGGAGGCCGTGGCCCTGTACAGTCGAATCCTGGGACCGCATTTCCGGATGATGGAGCTCAATTTTTCCTGCCCCAACTCCGCCGAGGCCATCCGGGAGAATATCACCCAGGCCTTGGCCTGCACCCGGGGCGTGCGCCGGGCGGCGCCGGGGCTGGCCTTGGTGGCCAAGATCAGCATCTGCCACCCGTATGAGTTCGCCCAGGAGTTGGAGCGCCTGGGAGTGTTCGCCATCCACGCGGTGAACACCATCCCCTATGAGCTGGTCTTTCCCCTGGGACCGCCCTCGCCCCTGGCGGATGTGGGCGGCGGCGGGGTGTCCGGCGGCCCGGCCTTCGCACTGGCTTATTCTTACAACCGGGAATTGCGGAAAAAGGTGCACTGTCGCCTCATCATGGGCTGCGGGGTGAGCAGCCGGGAGGACGTGCAGCGCTACTTCGATATCGGCGCCGATGCGGTGAGCTTTTGCACCCTGGCCTTGCGCTGGCCTGGGGAGGCGGAGCGGATCGTCAGGCAGTTCGCCGGCGAGGTTGCCTGAAACCTGGAGTACAGGCGAATCTGAGGCCGTCCTGGTGACACTCAAGGCTTACGCCAGAACTCTTTGTCGAGGGGGCCAGGAGACCCTGGTCATCGGCGACGAGGACCTGAGAAGGGTGGCCCGCCATCAGGGGCTCACCCCCGCCCAGGCCGTGGCTGCAGCCCTGGCGGCCGGCATCATCCCGGAATGCTATGAGCGCAACTTCCCCAGCTTGAGCCCATCCCAACAACTGACGCTCTTTTTCTCCCGCGTCCTCATCATTGGCCTGGGGGGCCTGGGCGGCTATCTGGCCACCCTGCTGGCCCGGGCCGGGGTGGGGAGATTCCGGCTGGCCGACGGCGACGTCTTTACCCCCGCCAACCGCAACCGCCAGCTCCTGGCCACCGGGGAGACCCTGGGGCAGGGCAAGGCTCAGGTCACGGCCCGGCATCTGGCCGCCCTCAACCCGGCCCTGGAAATCGAGGCCATCCCCTTTTTTCTGGACGCCCGCCGCCTTCCCGCCCACCTGGCCGGCGTCCGGGTGGCCCTGGACGGCCTGGACCGCATCCGGACCCGACGGGAGCTCTTCCCGGTTATCCAGCAGGCCGGGGTGCCGCTGGTCCACGGCGCGGTGCACGGGCGCCACGGCCAGGTGGCCACCATCTTGCCGGGGGATGGGGAGGTTTGGGGGAAATTTTACCCTGGAGGGAGCAGCCTGCCGGAAGAGCCCCCGGAGGTGCTGGCCCCCACGGTGAGCCTCATCGCCAGCCTCCAGGCCCAGGAGACCCTGCGCCTGCTCCTGGGCCAGCCCCTGGCCTACCATGGCCGCCTGGCCCATTTCGACGGCGACACCGGCCGACTGGAAATCGTGGAACTGGGTGAGGGAAGAGGCTAGAGGCCACAGGCCCCTCCCCTAAAGCTCTACCCGCCCCCCACCTGGGGGAACAGCCCCAGGCGCTCGCCCCCCTGCAAGGCATAGTCCAGGCTTTGCTGCACGCCGTCCACCAGGATGATGGTGACCTCCTCCCGGGGCAGGCCCAGGCGTTCCAGCACCAGGGCCACGGGGGTGCCGGGGTGCACCGTGAGGGTGAGGCCCCGGTAGGGGTCATAGTCCGGCAGGTGCCGGCGCAGGGTGGCGTACACGAAGACCTGCAGACTCATGAGAGGTGAAATATTGTTCTAAGGAGGCCACCGGCCTCGATTTCCCTACAGCATAAAGGGGGTGGGGAGGGGAGCTTGAGGGGAGGACGGGGGGAGCCGCTGCTCCCCCGGTCCACCCCTCAACTGCTTTTATAAACCCGCCAGCACCTGGTCCACTTCCGCGTCGCTGAAATCCCAGGTGACGTTGTGGGGCTTCAGGTTTTCCTTGAAAAAGCCCGGCAGCCGGTCCCGGGCCGGGGTGAAACCCGCGGCCCGGTTGAAGGCCAGCTCGTCCTGCAGCACCCGGCGGCCCAGGGCCAGGAAGTCGTCCGCCGTGAGTTTGGTGCCGTGCCGGGCATTGATCATGTCCAGCATGCAGGGCAGGGCCTCCGGGTTGTCCAGCACCGCAAAGGCCACGAACAGGCAGAGGCCCGTAGAATCAATGGCCGCGGTGGCGATCTGGAGGTTGCGGGAGCGCTCGATGTTGCCTTCCTTTTTCAGGGGGTCGCCGCCGCCGGCGCACTTGGCGATGTTGATGGCCACGGTATAGCCCGCGGTGTGGTCGCCGCCCATGGGGCTGGTGGCGTAGGTCAGGCCCATGCCCTTTTCGGCCCGGGGGTCGTAGGCCGGCAGGCCCTGGCCCTTCACCGCGGGCACCCGGTCCACCCCCAGGGCCCGGCCGGTGAAGACGGAGCCGTTGCCCATGATGAGGCCCCAGGGGTCGCCGCTCGCCACCTTCTCCACCATCCGGATGGCCGCCGGGCCGTCGCCCCAGGGGATGACGCCCCCCTCCATGAGCACCCCCAGGGTGCAGCCCATCTCGATGGTGTCCAGCCCGAAGTCGTCGCACAGGCGGTCAATCTGGGCGATCTCGTCCAGGTTGCGGATCAGGGTGTTGGCCCCTAAAGCCCAGATGGTCTCGTACTCAAAGCCGCTGGTGAGATAGTTCCCCTGGGCGTCATGGTAGGTCTGGGAGCACTGGATGACACAGCCCGGATGGCAGCCCTCCTTGGTTTTGCCGCCCCGGGCCTTGATGAGCTCCGCCATGCGCTCGCCGGAGATGTCCTCGGCGAACTGGAAGCGGCCCCCCCGGAAATTCTGGGTGGGGAGCGCCCCGGCCTCGTTGACGATGTTGATGAGCACCGCGGTGCCGTACGCGGGCAGGGCCTGGCCGCAAATGGGGTGCTCCAGCAGGTACTTGGCCCAGCGCCGGGAGGCCTCCTTAAACTTTTCCGGGTCGGTCAAAGGCACCGCTCCAGCTCCCCTGTCGTCCACCACCAGGGCCTTGAGCTTCTTGGAGCCCATGAGCGCGCCCAGTCCCCCCCGGCCCGCGGCCCGGCCCGGCCGGCCGGCGGGGTCGGCGAACTGGATGGAGGCCCCGGTGAGGCGCCGCTCCCCGGCCTGCCCGATGCTGGCCACAGCCACGCCCTGCCCGAAGCGCTCCCACAGCCGGGCCATGGTGTCGTAGTTGCCCAGGCCCGCCAGATCGTCCGCCGGGAAAAACTCCACCCCGTCCTTGGTAATCTTGACCCCCCAGAAGCCTTCGGCCTCGGGGCGGCCCTCCACCACCACGGCCTGGATCCCCAGGCGGGCCAGCTTGATGGCCGCCAGGCCCCCGGAGTTGGACTCCTTGATGCCGCAGGTCAAGGGGGATTTGCCGCCCACCGAAATGCGCCCGGCGTTGGCCGCGGGCGCGCCGGAGAGCAGGCCGGGGGCCAAGACCAGTTTGTTGTCCGCCGAGAGCGGGTGGCAGGCGGGAGGCACTTCCTTAAGGATGAGCCGGGAGGTCAGGGCCCGGCCCCCCAACCCGCCATATTCCCCGGGTTCCTCGAAGCGAAAACTCCGGTCCGCCATATTGAGCCGCAGGATTTTGGCCATGGTTCCCTCCTGTTTCGGCGTGGATGCCACGGGCGCCCCTCGCCTCTTTGTTCAAGGGGTGCCACAAGTCTTGAAAGAAGTCAATGGCAATGAGCATCCGAGGAAATTCAGTTCCCGGAAGTCCCCTGCTCAATGGCCTCGGCGGTGATGCGGCAGAGTTCCGCCAGCTCCTCCTTGGTGATGCTCAAGGGTGGCATAAGCACAATGACGTCGCCCAGGGGCCGCAGAATGGCCCCCAACTCCCGGGCCGCCAGGATCACCCGGTGGCCGGTGCGCCGGGCTACGGGGAAGGGCTCCTTGGTGGCTTTGTCTTTCACCAGTTCAATGCCCACCATAAACCCCCGCTGGCGGATGTCGCCGATGTGGGGGTGAGCCATCATGTGGCACAGCCGGTGTCCGAGGTCGGAGATCTTGATCTGGAGTCCCACCAGGGTATTATCCCGGTTGAAGAGGTCCAGGTTGGCCAGGGCGCAGGCCGCGGCCAGGGGGTTGCCGGTGTAGGTGTGGCCGTGGAAGAAGGTTTTGAACTCGTCAAACTCCCCCAGGAAGGCGTCGTAGATTTCATCGGTGGCCAAGGTGGCGGCCAAGGGGAGATACCCCCCGGTAATCCCCTTGGAGAGGCATAGGAGGTCCGGGCTGACGCCTTCGTGCTCGCAGGCGAACATGCGCCCCGTGCGGCCGAAGCCGGTGGCCACTTCGTCGCAAATGAGGAGCACGTTATGCGCCCGGGTCACCTCCCTGACCCTGGCCAGATACCCCGGCGGTTGCGGAATCATGCCGGCGGCGCCTTGCATCACCGGCTCCAGAATGACCGCGGCCAGCTCCTGGTGGTGGGTGGCCACCAGTTCCTCCAGGCGGGTCAGGCACTGCCGGTCGCACCGGTCCAGGTCCGGGCAGCGGTAGCAGTACGGAGCGGGGGCCTCCAGGGTCTCGAACAGCAGGGGCCGGTAGATCTCGTGAAACAGCGGGATGCCACCCACCGACACCGCGCCCAGGGTATCGCCGTGATACGCCAGGGCCAGCTTGAGAAAGCGGCGTTTCGCTGGGAGGCCCCGCTGCCGCCAGTATTGGAAGGCGATCTTTAAAGCCGCCTCCACCGCAGTGGAGCCATTGTCGGAAAAAAATACCTTGGTGAGTCCTGGAGGGGTGATTTGCGCCAAGACCCGGGCCAAGACGATGGCCGTCGGGTGGGCCAGACCCAAGAGCGTGGTGTGGGCCACCCGGTCCAACTGCTCCCGGATGGCTTGGTCCAACTCAGCCCGGTGGTGCCCATGGACATTGCACCACAAGGAGCTGACCCCGTCCAGATAGCGGCGGCCCTTGGCGTCAATGAGCCAAGCTCCTTCCGCACGGTCGATGATGAGGAGTTCCTCCCGGCGAAAACCCTGCATCTGGGTAAAGGGATGCCAAAGATGGTTATGGTCCCAGCGGACCAAGGTGTCAATCGTATCGGACATGATGAGGCCTCCTCGGTTCCCCGATCACCGGGTAAAGGATTTTTAGGCGATGGTAGCTTGTCTTTATGAGATTTGGGACGGGTTCGGAACCGCGCCGGGGAGGGGGAACCAAAGCACCAGGCCCTGGCCCCTGTTCCCCGGAGGGTCTCAAGAAGCGTGCAATTGATGCCGGTCTTCATTGCCGGCTTGGCGGCCCCGGCCGCGGTTGCGGCGTTGATCGAAAAGGTGAAACCGGCGCATCTTGTTGAACAGGGTGGTGCGGCTGATGCCGAGGGATTTGGCGGAGAGCTGACGGTTCCACTTGAAACGCTCCAGGGTTTCTTGAAGAATCTGCCGCTCCGCCTGGGCCAACGCCTCTTCCAGAGTGAGTTCCGGAGCAGGCGCGCCGACCCCCTGGAGCCGTTCCCTCAGGTAGGGGGGCAGGGCCTCCGGCACGAGGTAGTCTCCGGGATTCAGAATAACCGCCTGCTCGATGACATTTTCCAGTTCCCGGACATTGCCGGGCCAGTGGTGGCGAAGCAGGATCTGCAAAGCGCTTTTGGACACCCCTTTTATCTTCCGCCGATGGATGAGGTTGAACTTTTTGATGAAATGTTCCGCCAGCGGGATGATATCGGCCAGTCGCTCCCTGAGGGGGGGGATGACCAGACCCACCACATTGACCCGGTAATAAAGGTCTTCCCGAAATTTTTCCTTGGCCACCTCCTCCTGCAGAGAGGTGTTGGTGGCGCAGATGATACGCACGTCCACATAAATGTTGGTGTTGCCCCCCACCCGTTCGATGACCTTCTCTTGCAGCACCCTGAGCAGCTTGATCTGGAGGTTCTGGGAAGCGGAGTTGATGTCGTCCAGAAAGATGGTGCCGCCGTGGGCCTCTTCGAATTTCCCCTTTTTGTCCCGGATGGCGCCGGTGAAGGCGCCTTTCACATGGCCGAACAGCTCGCTCTCCAGGAGTGTTTCCGACAGGGAGCCGCAGCTGATCTTGACGAAAGGCTTGTTCTTCCGGAGGGAGTGCTCGTGGATATAACGGGCCAGCATGGACTTGCCGGTTCCTGATTCCCCGGTGATGAGGACCGTGGCCTGGGTGTCGGCGATGGTGTGCACCAGCTCCAGCAGTTGGCCCATTTTCTCATCCCGATAGGTGATGGTGTCCTGGAGCTCCCAGGGTTTCAGCCGCTGCTTCAAGTTTTGATAAGAGACCAAGAGCTTCTGCTGCTCCAAGGCCCGCTGGATGGTGAGTTTCAGCCTGAGATCGTCGATGGGCTTGGTGACGTAATCATAAGCCCCCATCTTGATGGCTTCCACGGCGCCGTCAATGTGGCCGTGCCCGGTGATGAAAATGACCGGCGCCTCGGGCTCCAATCCCTTCAGTTCCTTCAGGAGCTCCAGGCCGTTGAGCCCCGGCATGTGGATATCAGAGAGGATAAGGTGGAAATGGTCGGCCTTCACCTTGGCCAGCGCTGCAAAGCCGTCCAAGGCGGTTTCCACCTCATACCCTTCCAAGACCAGCAACTCCTTCAAGGACTCGCACACCAGTGAATCGTCGTCGACGATGAGGATCTTACTTTTGGTCACTGGATACCCCCAATCCATGACGCGGTAAAAGGATGCGGAAACAGGTTCCGGCCCCGGGCTGGCTCTCCACCAGCAGTTGGCCGCGGTAGCGTTCCAGAATTTTCCGACAGATGGGCAATCCTAAGCCCAAGCCCTGAGTTCCTTCCTTGGTGGAATAAAACGGTTGAAATATCCTCTCCAGTTCCTCGGGGGGCAGCCCCGGGCCGCTGTCCTGAAACGTGATCTCCACCTGCTCCGGGCTCAGATTGCCGTTTATCGCAAGATTTCCCCCCTGAGGCATGGCTTGCAAGGCGTTTTTGATGATGTTGATGAACACATGATACAGGTCGCCTTCCACGGGCACCTGGCGCAGTTCCGGAGCAGGATGGAATTCCACCTGCACCCGCTGATCGCTGGCCTGGAACATCATGATTTTCACCGCGTCCTGGAGCAGGCTCAGCAGATTGTCCACGCTCCGGGGTGCTTTCAACGGATTGGCCGAAGACAACAGGGAGCGAATGGTCAGCGACATCTTGTGCAGCCCCTTCATGGCTTCGGCCAGATAGCGGTCCACTTCCTCCGGGTCCTCTTTCTTGCGTTGGGCCAACGAGAGATAACGGCGGATGCCATCCAGGGGGTTATTCAGCTCGTGAGCCACACAAAGGCTGAGTTTCCCCATAATGGCCAGATGTTCATAGAGATGTAAACGTTGGCGCAACTGCTCCAACTCGCTTACGTCCTCCACCAGCACCAAAGCCTGCTGATCCGCCGGAGAGGCGAGGGAAGGTATGAGCTTGACGCCCAAAAAGCGGCTCCCCCGCCCCTCGAGATGGCTTTTCAGGAGAGGAAATTCCCGCACCTCCCCATCCTGAAAGAGCTCCCGGCAGGCCTTCTCCAGCATTTCCTGGTCGCTGGCGGTTAAACCCAGGCGGCCGAAGAGGGGAGCGCCCACCAGGTACTCCCGCTTAAACCCCATCAGCCGCTCCATAGCCTGATTGGCCAGCACCACCCGCAACTCCTGGTTCAGCAGGGCCAACCCCAAGGGGAGGTGCTCCTGGACCAAAGAGCGCAGCAGCGGCGCGGCTTCGGGATGGGCCGCGCTCGCCTGGCGGTTTTCCAGGTGATCCACCAACAACCGGGCCAAAAGCCAGCCGAGAAAAAGGTCCCGGGGCTGGAAGGCGTTGCCGTCCTGGCGGTCTGCCAGATTGAGGACGCCCCAAAACCTGGAGCCCAGCAGGGGAATGATCAGAAAGCTGGGCGTCTGGTAATTGTCGTGGCGGCGTGACAGGGAGAGGCTCCGGTCCAGATTGATATCGGCCACCAAAAGGGGTTGGTGTGAGGCGGCCACCAAGCCCATCACACCCTCAGCCAGGGGAACCACGGCCTGGACCCGGTCCTCGGCTTTGGGGCCCCGGGCGGCCAAGCCGGTGAAGAGTTCCTGCTCCGCCTGGTAGAGAAAGAGGGAGCTGCGGGTGGCGCCCAGGATTTTTTCGGCTGCCTCCAGCACCAGATCGCCTAAGGCGGAGAGATTTTGGGAGCTTCGACTGGCATCCCGCAAAGAGGCCAACAGGGCTGCTTCGGGAGTGCCGGTGAGAAGTTCCAGGGTCTGCCAGCCCAAAGACTCAGCAGCTTCGAGGATGGCGCCCATCTCCCGCTGCACCAGGGTGAGCCGCCGGAATTCCAGGGCCCGGGTGATGGCATGCTTAAGAAAATCGCTCTGGATGGGTTTGGTGAGATAGTCAAAGGCACCCAGCTTGATGGCGGTGACCGCGTCCTGGAAATTGGCAAAGCCCGTAAAGACAATGACCGGGGTGTCGGGATGGTGCAACTTGACAAATTTCACCATCTCCATCCCCCCCACCTCCGGCATCACCATGTCCGTGATCACCAGATCATAAGGGCGGGTTTTCAGCCGGAGCTGGGCGTCACGGGGGTTGTCCACCGCATCCACCAGATAATCCGGCTTTAGCAGATCCTGGACCAACTCCAGGATGGCCGGTTCGTCATCCACCACAAGGATCCAGGGGCTTTCCTTCATACGATTCGTCAATTCCTCTCCGTGGGGCTGTGAGCTTGTCCTGTTCGTGGTTTCCGAGATCGCCAGGCCAGCATGCGGGCATAGGTGCCTCTCTTTCAAATCGGGCGAATTTGCCATGCTCAATCCACCGCATGGCCGTACTGCCGCCAGAGAAACTGGCGGTAGGCTCCAGTGCGGACCCGTTCCAGCCACCCTGGATGGCTCAGGTACCAATCCACGGTTTTCCCCAAACCCTCCTGAAGGCTCACGGAAGGCTGCCAACCCAGGGTGCGCTTGATTTTGCCGATATCCAGCGCATAGCGCCAGTCATGCCCTGGGCGGTCTGGGACGAAAGTGATGAGGTCGTCCAGAGGCCCCAGCTCCGGCCGACGACGGCCCAGCTCGGACAGGAGCAACCGCACCAACTGCAGGTTGGAGATCTCCTGTTGCCCGCCGAGATTGTAGCTCTCTCCGGGGGTGCCTCCTTCCAGCACCGCCAGGAGACCTCGACAATGATCCTCCACATAGATCCAATCCCGGATGTTGCCGCCATCCCCATAGATGGGCACCGGCTTCCCGGCCAACGCCTGGCAAAGGGCGAAGGGGATGAGCTTTTCCGGAAACTGGTAGGGACCATAATTGTTGGAACAGTGGGTGATGAGGATGGGCAGCCCATACGTTCGGAAATACGAGCGCACCAGCCAGTCGGCCCCGGCCTTGGAGGCGGAATAGGGACTGGAGGGGGCGTACGGCGAGGTTTCCGCAGCCGGAGGGGCCTCGGAACTCAGGGATCCGAAAACCTCGTCAGTGCTGATCTGCAAGAAGCGGCAATCTGCCCGGTCCGTCCCCCAATGCAGGCGCGCGGCCTCCAGCAGGGTGAAGGTGCCCAAGACATTGGTGCGGACAAACACCGCCGGATCCAGGATGGAGCGGTCCACGTGGGTCTCGGCGGCAAAATGCACCACATAACGGATCTCGAATTTGGAGAAGCAGGCGCTCACTGCCTCGCCGTCGGCTACGTCCCCCTGAATGAAGGTGTAGTGGGGGTCGTCGGCCAGGTCGGCCAGGTTTTCGGGGTTGCCGGCGTAGGTCAGGAGATCGAAATTGACCACCCGCCAAGCAGGCCGCGCCTGCCTGACCCAGCGGATGAAGTTGGAGCCGATGAAGCCGGCCCCCCCGGTCACCAACAGCGTGATCACCTTCCGTCCCCTCCTTCGTCGGGTGCCTCAGGGCCGGAAGCTGGCCCCTGCCCCTTGTGGAGAATGAATGCAGGAAACGTGCCTTGGAAGGGTTTTTGGACGCCGCGAAGTCTAAATATTTGACTGAAAAACGTAAGTTTTGTTTCAATTATTATACGTCCAAATTCAGGATTTTCTTTAAGTCTTTTGTAAAAATTGTATAACCATTTGATTTTGTTATTATAATAATCTCCTAACACGCAAACTGCGCGCCCACCGCGCCCAGTTCCTCTCCTAAGCTGAACCCCGGCCAATCTCATCTTGTTAGCGTTATTTTTATACAAAATAAAGAGGAGAATAAAAGGGGAACTGTTCCGGGGGGATTGGTTTCACATTCCCAGGATATAGCGGCAGACCCGCCACACCAGGGGATTGAGGTAGGGGCTGATGAGTCCCGAAGGGGAAAGGCGGTCCAGGAGGGCCAGTCCCAAAAGGGCGAAGGGCCCGGCCCGTTCCACAAGCCAGGCCGCCTGCCGCGGCACGGCCAAGGTGAGGGCCGCCCCCATGGCCAAGGGGGGGAGGGGCAGGAGATTGTACACCGCCATGGTGATGTTGACCCCCAAGACCATCTCAAAAACCCGGGGAGAGGCTCCGAACCACTGGAAGAGGGACACGATGCTGGCGGCGATGTTGGCCAACAACAGATTGGCCACCGGACCGGCCAAGCGGGTAAAAAGGGTATCCAGGACCGGCCGGCGGAAGCGGCTGGCATCCACGTCCAGGGGGCGGGCCCAGCCGAACCCGCCCACAAAAAAACACAGGGTGCCCAAAGGGTCCAAGTGGAGGAAGGAAATGAAATGCAGGCGGTCTTTGGCCTCCGGCCGCCGGTCCCCCAGCAGAGCCGCCACAATGGCCTGGGCCTCCCGATTCACCAGCACGGCAAAGAGGATGCCCAGACAGAAGGCCACCACCGCATCCACCGCCAGGGTGCGGGGATCCAAGTAATAAGGAATAGGCCAGGAATCAGGGGTCAGCATGGCATTGGGGCCGGAAAAACAACATGAGGCAGGGTCGGGGACCCTGCCTCCCGGATGTTGCGATCCGGAGCCGGTATCCGATCCGGCTCCGGACCTGGATGTACGTAGTTATTCCTTGGCGTGCATGGGCCGTTTGGTCACCCAGCTGATGACCACCGCGACGATGAGCACCAGGCCGGAGAGGTAGAAGGCGTAGTCAAAGGACCCGTAGATGTCCCGGATGGTGCCGGCGATCCGGGCCATGAAGAAGCCCAGACCCCAGCCGATGAACACCAAGCCATAGTTCATCCCCAGGTTCTTCGGCCCGAAGAAGTCTGCGGTGAAGGAGGGCATCAGGGCCAAACCGCCGCCATACTGCCAGTAGGCCACGCCCAGGGACACAAAGAGCAGGAAGACGTTGCCCGAGGCGATGATGAACGGGGTCAGGAAGAGGAACAGGGCGGAGACAATGCAGTTCAGGGCATAGGCGTTGCCCCGGCCGATTTTGTCGGAGTAGAGGCCGGTGCCCACCCGGCCCAAGGCGTTCACCGCGCCGCCGAAGGAGGGCAGCAGCCAAGCCATGGCCGCCACGGCAGGGTTGGCCCTGGCGGTCTCCGCCATAAGTTTGGCGGCGTTGGCGATCACCATGAGACCCGACTGGGTGGTGCCGATGAACATGAGCACCAGGGCATAGAACTGCCAGGTGCCGAGAATTTCCGACGGCGCCCAGTCAATGGCGGTGCCCACCGGGGCTGCCGGCGCGGCGCCAGCCTTCACCGGCGGGGCCGGGGGTACATAGCCGGGTTCCGGCCAGGCCAGCAGGGAACCGGCGATGATGACGACAATGGCGAAGAAAATGCCCAACCACACGAAGCTGTAAGTGATGCCGTTGGCAATGAGATAGTTGGCCAAGGGAGAAATATACAGCGCGGCGCCGCCATAGCCGCCTACCACCAAGCCGGCAATGAGCCCCCGCTTGTGAGGGCCGAACCATTTCAAGGCCGCAGGAGTGGGCGCGGCGTAGCCGATGCCCATGCCGATGCCGCCCAAAATGCCAAACCCGACGATGAGGCCGGCGTAGCTCTTGGCCAGACCGGAGATGATACAGCCCAACGCCAGGAAGAGGCCGCCGGTGATGGCGCCCACCTTGGGCCCGAATTTATCCTGGATCTTGCCGCCGGGAATCATGAATAAGGCGAAGATGAGAACGCACAGAGAAAACGGCGTGGCCGCCTGGGCGTTGGTGAGATAGACCCAGCCCTGATCGACGGCCCGTTCAATGGGCTGGCCGGCCAATTTTTCGTTGATGAGCGCCTTGGCCCAGACGCTCCAGGCATACAGGATACCCAGGCACAGATTCACCGCAGTGCCGGAAAAGGTAACCACCCAAGCCTTGCCAGGGACTTTGTCCGCCATAAAACCCTCCTCGCTGAATAAGGACTGAACGCCAAAAAGCCCAAAGAAACTATATCTATGCCAGAATTACCCCCAAGGCCCCATGGCCGGTGGTCACCTCCTTTCTGGGGGTCGGGCTTTCCCACGGAAGGGTACTGCGAGGACTTAATAGTTGCATATTAGCTGAGGAGAATTTTTTCTGGCAAGGAAAAACCAGCGCCGGAAAGCGTTTTATCTGTTCAATTTCCGACCCTAACCGTTTCATATCGGACCAATCTGAGGCTCCCTTCACAGACTGCGGAAGGCCGTCACCGTGGCCTCCAGATCCGTTTGGCTATGGGCGGCGGAGACAAACCAGGCCTCAAATTGGGAGGGCGGCAGATAGACCCCGGCGGCCAGCATGCCCTGGAAAAACCTCTTGAATTCCGTTAGGTCGGCCTGTTTTGCCTCTTCCAGGTGCCGCACCGGGCCCGGGGTGAAAAACAGCGTGAGCATGGAGCCTACCCGGTTGAGGCACACGGGAAGCCCCTTCTCCCGGGCCACTTGCAGCAGGGCGGCTGCCAGCCAGGCGGCCTTTTCCTCCAGGGCGGCATAAACCTCGGGGGACCGCAGCGCCTTCAGGGTGGCCAGGCCGGCTGCCACCGCCACCGGGTTGCCGGAGAGGGTTCCGGCCTGATACACCGGCCCAACCGGTGCCAGCTGCTCCATGAGCTCCCGGCGGCCGCCATAGGCCCCCACCGGCAGGCCGCCGCCGATGATTTTACCCAGGCAGGTGAGGTCGGGCCTCACCCCATACAACGACTGGGCGCCGCCCCAGGCCACCCGGAAGCCGGTGATGACCTCGTCGAAGATCAGGAGCCTTTCTTCCTTTTGGGTAAGCTCCCGCAGGCCAGGAAGAAAGGCGGGCTCCGGGGGCACCACCCCCATATTCCCCGCCACCGGCTCCACGATGACGGCGGCGATCTCCCCGGGATAACGGGCAAAGGCCCGGCGCACCGCCTCCAAATCATTATACGGAAGGGAGAGGGTCAAGCCGGCGATCTCCGCCGGCACCCCGGGGCTGCCGGGAATTCCCTGGGTGAGGACGCCGCTTCCCGCCGTTACCAGAAAGGAGTCAGCGTGTCCATGGTAGCAGCCGTCAAACTTGATGACCCGGTGCCGGCCGGTGATCCCCCGGGCCAGTCGCAGGGCGCTCATGCAAGCCTCGGTGCCGGAGTTCACCAGCCGGACCATCTCCAGGCTGGGAACCGCATGGCACAGAAGCTCCGCCAACTCCACTTCCCCCGGGGTGGGGGCGCCGAAACTGGTGCCCCGCCCCGCGGCCTCCCGCACCGCCGCCACCACCCCCGGGTGGGCGTGGCCCAAAATCAGGGGGCCCCAGGAGGCCACATAGTCCAGGTAGCGGTGGCCGTCCACGTCATACACCCAGGCGCCCTTCCCCCGGGCGATCAGACGGGGGGTGAGATCCACCGAACCCCAGGCTCGGACCGGACTGTTCACCCCCCCGGGCATGAATTTTTGCGCGGTCGCAAACAGGCGCGTCGACGTGGCATGCTCACCCATGGGATTTCCTCACTTTGTTGATGCTAGGAAGGAAGCCAAGAGCCCCAAAACCTTACCGGTCCCCGGCCCGGAGAGGCCCCACCGGGAGGGAAGGGAAGGGTTTTCAGGAGCTGGCCAGGCCTCGTTTGTGAATCTTACTCCGAATTCTCGGCGCGAAAGTAACGCATGGTGGTCTTTTTCAATTCCTGGTCGCTGAAGAGGACCTGATAGTCCGAGAGGCCCACGTCGGCGGCCATGGAAGCCACCAAGGCGGCGATTTCCTCGGAATGGCGGCCGTGCACCATGCTGTAAAGATTGTAGGGCCACCCGGCGGCGGGCGGCCGGGCATAGCAATGCGTCACTTCCCGATAGCCCGCGAGTTTGCGGCCCACCCGGTCAAGGTCGGCCTCCGGGACAACCCACACCACCAGGGCGTTGGCCCCGAATCCCGAGAGCTGGTGGCGCAGGGTGGCCCCGAAGCGCCGGATAATGCCCCGTTCCTTGAGGTGCTGAATGACCTCCAGCACCTCCGCCACCGTGGCCCCGGCCCGCTTGGCCACCTCCTGAAAAGGTTCGGAGGTGAGGGCCAGGTCCTGCTGCAAGGCCAGGATCACCCGCTGTTCCAAGTCAGCCATAGGCATGCCAGTCTTTCTTTTGGCAAGGACGATTATGGATACCCCCTGGCATGGCAGGCATGCTGATACCCGGGGGGGAAGGCTCACCAGCGGAAGGTTACCGGGTCGCCGACGCCGATGCCATGCCGGTCAATAAACCCCGCCGGTACCTCCAGGACATATTTCACCGGCACCGGCGAGCTGATGACGCCGGGAAAGTCTGCCGCCACATTCTTGTGCAGCCCTGCCACCTGGTGCCCGCTGAGCCACAGGAAGTCCAGGGGGAATTGCATGCCCCGCATGCAAAAATGCTGCTGCTCCAGGGTGGGCATGACAAAGAGCATTCCTTGCCCCGGGGCCAGGGAGGCCCGGTAACCCAGCCCCAGGTAAATCTTGTCGGGCGTGGACACCACTTCCGCCGCCACCGGGACCTCGCGCACCCGCACGGTGATCACCGGATTGCCGAAGGGGGAAAGCGACTGAGCCCCGGCCGCGGCGGGCAGGCCCAGCCAGAGCATCAGCAGGGCCCCCAGCCAGGGAAAGCGGGGCCCGGTCATGTCGCCTCCGGCAAATGTTCCGGCCGCAGAAGATCCAGGGCGGTTTTCACCGGGTTGAAGGTGATGCGGGGGACCTCCACAAAGACCGTGAGCCAGCGGGCCATGGCGCCGTTCCACAACCCGGGCCGCTCCAGGGCTTTGAGCTCCCGGCCGTTTCTCGTTTTCCGGCTGATGAACACCGCCTCCGGGTTGGCGAAGCGCGTAAGGTCAAAGGGGCGGCCCCGGAAATCCCGCATGGAGACCGCCAGATCCACCGGATTGAAGTGGGTGGCGGCTTCCCAGATGTCCCGTTGGGTAGGCGACTCTAGATTTACTTGCGCCCCCTCCACGATCTGCAGACTCAGGCTGCCATCGGGTTCCCGCACCCAGAAGGGGGCACCCCCCGGCTCCCCATCGTTTTTCACCACCCCGCACACCCGCAGCGGCCGGTTCAGGAGCGTCATAAGGATATCCCGCTGCCGGGCAGGAGACTGACGGGAAAAATCCGGTGGCAGGCTGAGGAGAAGGCGCCGGCGGGCAAAATCGGCGGCCTCCTGGGCCAAGGCGGCGTCCGGCAGGCCCACCTCCAGCCGCCTAAGCAGCTCATGCAATCGCCCTTCCACCTCCACCAACAGGCCACCCAAAAGCTTTTTCCAATAGATCGTAGGCTCCTTCAACCGGTCGGGCACCACATTGTCAATATTTTTCATGTACACCAGGTCGGCGGCCAGACCCTGGAGATTGTCCAACAGGGCCCCGTGGCCCCCGGGCCGGAAGTGAAGCCGGCCATCCTCTTCCCGGAAAGGACGGTTTTCCAAGTCCACGGCCAGGGTGTCGGTGGCGTGGCTCTGGGAGGAGAACTCCAACTGGAAGCGGCAGCCCAGCCGGCGCTCCCAGGCCGGCACCACCTCCCTCGCCAGGTGGGCAAAGAACTCCCCGTGCTCCGGCAGGATGGTGAAGTGCAGCCGGCAGCATCCCCGGGCATCCTTCACATAGCCGACGGCTTCCACCAGGTGTTCCTCAAAGGCGGTGCGGCTCTCGTCGGGGTAGCGGTGGAACTTGAGCAGCCCCTTGGGCAGCAGGCCGTATTTCAAGCCGCGGTCGCTCAAAAGGTAATAAATAGCACAGTGATAGCGGCCGCTGGCCATTACTTCCTGTACATTGAAGCCATGGCTGGCCATAGTCTTGGCCAGGTCAGGGAAAAAGGCGAACTGTTCCAGTGAGCGGCAAAAGGTCTCCAACCGGGGGTCAGGAGGGGGGCAGGCTTCCTCCAGCCGCAGACCCTCCACCCACCATTGCGCGGAAATCTGGGACAGATAGTTGATGGGGGCCTCAAACATGCGGCTGGCGGCGCCGGAGGCGGGCACGAATTTCACAAACCGTCCGGCTTCACAGGCCCTCTGGTGGAGGAGGAGGTAATGTTGGTGCAGCTCCACGGGCAAGAGGTGGATGCCATCCCCCAGTGTGCAGGGCCGGGCCAGTTCCAGGGAAAACCGGGGACGCCGGTAGAAGCTCAACTGCTCCACAACCTGGGCTTCGGAAAGCCCCAGCGCCGCCATCTGCCAACGGTCCGCGTCGGTAAACTGCCAGTTCTCCATAGACTCACGGAATGGAAATGTGGGGTGACGCCTGCCGGGTTGGGGCGAACGGCCGGCCGGCGAGGCCGGCTGTCACCGTCGGCCACGTGGCCAGTTTGCCGTCGGTGGTTTAGGTAAGGAAAATACCAAAAAAGGAGTGGTTTGTGAACTGGAAAGGGGAGGGAGGAAAGCCGGCGGGGCTGCCCGCCCGGACAAAAGGGCCAAAAGGGCGGACGAAGCCGGCTGGTTTCCGGCCCCGCCCGCCCGGCGAGACTTACACCTTGGTGACGTTGTGGGCCTGCAGACCCTTGGCGCCCTGGACGATTTCAAACTCCACGGTCTGGTTTTCCTGCAGGGAACGGAACCCGTCCATCTGGATGGCGCTGTGATGGACGAACACGTCCGGGCCATCCTCGCGGGAGATAAAACCGAATCCCTTGGCATCATTGAACCACTTCACCGTACCTCTTACTCTCATGCAACAATCCTCCAAAAAAGTAAATCGCCTGCAAGAAGACGCAGACCGGTGCAGGGCAGGCAATAAAAAAATCGAAACGGGGAGCACCGCTTCGATTATCTCCTCAGGGCCTCAAGGCCCTGATGTCCTTCTGACCCGCCATGCTGAGGGATTATTTCCCCATTCGCCGCTCTTTGTCAAGGATTAATTCTGGCCCCCGCCAGGATGAGGGTCCCGGTTTTTCTGTCGGTTCTCGAGGAAATGGGCTATAATATAAAGAAAAGAGGGATTATAGCGGGGAGGACCGGGGCGTGGTCGCCCCCTCTTTCGGTCCGACCCCCTCCCATCATGTTCCGGAACCCAAGGAAAATTGAACCCCGCCTCCTGGACATTGCCAGCTGCCATGTGGAAAAGGGCGGCGGGTTTGGGCGCGGGGACGGCGGGAGGCTGCCCGGCGGCTCCCTCTTCCCAACCTTGGGCCAGCATCGTTTCCGAGAACGATGGGAGTTCCCCCTCGCCCAGCCCCTTGGTCAGGTAGGCCCTTGAAGACTCAGCCCCTCCAAACTTCCCGGCGGCTTTCCGTCCTCCGGAGTTTTCCTGTTTGCCGAGCCGTATGTTTGCTGACCTTGTTCATCGGCCTCGCGGCCTGCTCCAGCCGCAAGTCCGAAGCGCCCCCCGCGCCGCCGCCGGTGCCGGTGGCCGCGGCTCCCGTGCTCCAAAAGACGGTGCCCCTCACCCTGCGCACCATCGGCAACGTGGAGGCCTATGCCACGGTGTCGGTGAAGGCCTTGGTGGGGGGGGAGCTGATGAAAGTCCATTTTCGGGAAGGCCAGGAGGTGAAGGCAGGAGACCTCCTCTTTACCATTGACCCTCGCCCCTATGAGGCGGCCCTGCGGGAAGCCCAGGCGCGGCTGGCCCGGGACCAGGCGTTGATGAAAAAGGCCCAGGACGATGCCCGGCGCTATGCCCGGCTGATCCAGGAAGATCTCATCAGCCGGGAGCAGTTCGACCAGGTAACGGCCACCGCCCAGGCCCTGGAGGCCACGGTGCGGGCCGATGAAGCCGCCGTGGAAAACGCTCGCCTGAAGCTGGGCTATTGTACCATCCGGGCCCCCCTTTCCGGCCGCACGGGCAGCCTCTTGGTGCACCAGGGCAACATTGTCAAGGCCGAGGACGAGAAAAAGGCCTTGGTGGTGATCCACCAGATTCAACCCATTTATGTGAGTTTTACCCTGCCGGAGCTGCACTTCGGAGCCCTCAAGGAGGCCATGGCGCGGGGTCAAGTTCCGGTAACGGCGGTGATTGCCGGCGAAGGCAGCCAGCCCGTGACCGGCACCCTCACTTTCCTGGACAACTCCGTGGACCCCGCCACCGGCACCATCCGCCTCAAGGCCACCTTCGTCAATGAGGCCAAACGCCTCTGGCCCGGCCAGTTCGTGGAAGTCAACCTAAGGCTGGCCGACGAAGTGGGAGCCTTAGTGGTGCCGGCCCGGGCGGTGCAGACCGGCCAGGGCGAGCAGTTCGTCTTTGTCGTCAGGCCTGACAAGACGGTGACTTACCGGCCGGTGACCGTCAAACGGCAACTGGAGGGCGAGGCGGTCATCGAAAAAGGTCTGGCCGCCGGCGAAATCGTGGTCACCGACGGCCACCTGCGCCTGGTCCCTGGGGCCCGGGTGGAGGTGAAAGAAAAGGTCGGAGGCGAGGGCTAAGGGCCGCCGGCCCTTATTCTGCCTTGCATTCCTCACCTTTTATGAGACTTGCCGGCGGGGTAAGGCAGGCCGTGCATCCTGCTTTTCTTTTCTCAATCGGATGAGCTTGGACAGGAGAAATTTGACCTCCTCCCCGCCTCAACATCGGGTGCCCGGGAGGAAGGTTTGCGGGAGGGTTGAAGGAGCCGGACTCCTCCCAGCTTCCCCTGTCAATACCAGCGCAAAGCTATGAACCTCGCGGCCCCTTTCATCAAACGCCCGGTCATGACCACCCTGGTCATGATGGCCTTGGTGCTTTTCGGGCTCATCGCCTACCGGTTCCTGCCGGTGAGCCAGCTCCCCAATGTGGATTTTCCCACCATCCTGGTGAACGCCTCCCTCCCCGGGGCCAATCCCGAAACCATGGCGTCGGCGGTGGCCACCCCTTTGGAGCGGGAATTTTCCACCATCGCCGGCTTGGAGGCCATGAATTCGGTGAATGCCCACGGCTTCACCCAAATCACTCTGACGTTTTCCCTCAACCGAGACATTGATGCCGCCGCCCAGGACGTCCAGGCGGCCATTGCCAAGGCGGGCCGGCAGCTGCCGCCGGATCTGCCTTCCCCGCCCACCTTCGCCAAGGTGAATCCGGCGGATATGCCGGTCCTTTACATCGCCTTGACCTCGGCCACCCTGCCTCTTTCCAAGGTCCATGAATACGCCGACACCCTGATGGCCCAGCGCATCTCCATGGTGAACGGCGTGGCCCAGGTGCAGGTTTTTGGGGCCCAGAAGTATGCGGTGCGCATCCAGTTGGACCCCAAAGCCCTGGCGGCCCGGGGGCTTGGCATTGATGAAGTGGCCGCCGCCATCCAGAAAGGCAATGTCAATCTGCCCACCGGCGCCTTGTCGGGGCCTCACCAGGCCTTTTCCCTCCAGGCCAGCGGGCAGCTCACCAATGCCGCCGCCTATCGGCCCCTCATTGTGGCCTACCGGGAGGGGCACCCGGTGCGCCTGGAGGACCTGGGGCAAGTCCTGGACAGCGTCGAGGAAGACAAGATCGCCAGTTGGTACAAGACCACCCGGGCGGTGGTGCTGGCCATTCAGCGGCAGCCGGGCACCAACACCATCGAGGTGGTGGACGAAGTGCGGCGGCTGCTGCCCACCTTCCGCAATCAAATCCCGGGGGCGGTGGAGCTCATCGTGCTGTACGACCGCTCGGAGTCCATCCGGGAGTCAGTGCGAGACGTCAAATTCACCTTGTTTCTGGCCGTCTGTCTGGTAGTTCTGGTCATTTTCCTGTTTCTGCGTAACCTTTCCGCCACCCTCATCCCTTCCCTGGCGCTGCCGTTGTCCATCATCGGCACCTTTTCGGTGATGTACCTGTTGGGCTACAGCATTGACAACCTCTCCCTCATGGCCCTGACCCTGGCGGTGGGCTTCGTGGTGGACGACGCCATCGTGGTCCTGGAAAATATCGTGCGCCACATGGAGATGGGCAAGGGGCGGCTACAGGCGGCCCTGGAGGGTTCCCAGGAGATCGGCTTTACCATTGTCTCCATGACCCTGTCCTTGGCCGCCGCCTTCATTCCCATTCTTTTTATGGGCGGCATCCTGGGGCGGCTGTTGAACGAGTTCGCGGTGACCATTACCGCAGCCATCCTGGTGTCGGGTTTTGTCTCCCTGACCCTTACCCCCATGCTGTGCAGCCGGTATCTGAACCCGCCCCGGCACGAAAACCATGGCCGCCTTTATGCCCTCAGTGAATCCTTCTTCAACGGCCTGCTGAGGGGTTACGCTTTCACGTTGCAGAAGGTTCTGGCCCGGCCCCGCGCCACCCTGCTCACCTCCCTGGTCATTTTAGGGGTCACGATTTACCTTTTCGGGGCCATTCCCAAGGGGTTTCTGCCCAGCGAGGATCAGGGGACCATTTTTTGCTTCACTGAGGCCACCCAGGGCATTTCCTTCGATGCCATGATGCGACTCCAGCAGGCGGTGGGCAAGGTGGTTTTGGAACACCCGGCGGTCAGGTCATATTTTTCGGCCATCGGCGCCAGTCAACACAGCCCGGCGGCCAACACCGGCCGCCTCTTCATCCAGTTGAAGCCCCGACACGAACGGCCTCATGTGGAGGAGGTCATCAAGGACCTGCGACCCCGGTTGGCCACCATTCCCGGCATCTCGGTCTATCCCCAGAACCTGCCCCCCATCCGCATCGGCGGAACTCTCACCAAAAGCCTCTATCAGTTCACCATCCAGGGGCCGGATATCAACGAGCTTTATCAGTACGCCACTATGTTGGAGGGCAAGATGCGGGCTCTGCCCGGCCTCCAGGACGTTACCAGCGACCTGTTGATCAAGAACCCCCAAGTGGATGTACTTATGGACCGGGACAAAGCTGCGACTTTGGGGCTGAGCGCCCATCAGATTGAAGACGCCCTGTACAGCGCCTATGGCTCCCGGCAGATCTCCACCATTTACGCCCCCAACAACCAATACAAGGTCATCTTGGAGCTGCTGCCCCGCTACCAGGCGGACCCGGCGGTGCTGCCGCTTTTGTATGTGCGCAACAATGCCGGACAGCTCGTGCCTCTGAACGCGGCGGCCCAATTGAAGCGGAGCTACGGTCCTCTGACGGTGAACCACGCAGGTCAGCTCCCCTCGGTCACCCTAAGCTTCAATCTCAAGCCCGGGGTGGCGTTGAGTGAGGCCGTGGACGCCGTCAGCCGACTGGCCCGGGAGACCCTGCCGGCCACCCTCACCACCTCTTTTCAGGGCACCGCCCAAGCCTTCCAGAGCTCGCTCCGCGGGTTGTGGCTCCTGCTGCTCATGTCCATCCTGGTCATCTATCTCATCCTGGGCATCCTCTATGAGAGCTTCGTCCACCCGGTGACCATCCTCTCGGGGTTGCCCTCCGCCGGTTTGGGCGCCCTGATGACCCTTATGGTTTTCGGCCTGGACTTGAACATTTACGCCTTCGTGGGGGTGATCATGCTGGTGGGCATTGTGAAAAAGAACGCCATCATGATGATCGACTTCGCCTTGGAGGCGCAGCGCACCCAGGGCCTGCCCCCGGCCGAAGCCATTTCCCAGGGCGCGCTCATCCGTTTCCGGCCCATTATGATGACCACCCTGGCGGCCCTCATGGGCGCGTTGCCCATCGCCCTGGGGTTTGGGGCCGGCGGCGAGGCCCGGCAGCCCCTGGGTTTGGCCGTGGTGGGGGGGCTGCTCTTTTCCCAGATCATCACCCTCTACCTTACCCCGATTTTCTACCTCTATATGGAGCGTCTGCAGGCCAAAGCATGGGAAGTGTGGCACTGGCGGAAAGGGAGGGCGCCGGACACCGCCGGCTTAGAGGACCTGCATCCCTGAGGGTATGCCCCGGACTTCAGAAAAGTCCCCAAGGGCAGGGGAGGGGAGGGTAATCCCTCATCCCCTTCCCCAACTTTCACTCACCGATGATCTTTACCAGCACCCGCTTGCGGCGGCCGCCATCGAATTCCCCATAGAAAATCTGCTCCCAGGGGCCGAAGTCCAGCTTCCCCTCGGTCACCGCCACCACCACCTCGCGGCCCATGACTTGGCGCTTCAGGTGAGCGTCGGCGTTGTCCTCACCCGTGTCGTTGTGCCGGTACTGGGAAATCGGGGCATGGGGGGCGAGCTTTTCCAGCCAGACTTCGTAATCGTGGTGGAGACCCCGCTCGTCGTCGTTGATGAACACGCTCGCGGTGATGTGCATGGCGTTCACCAGGCACAGGCCCTCGGTGATGCCGCTTTCCCGCAGGCACTGGGCCACCTGCGGGGTGATGTTGAGAAAGGCCCGGCGCCCGGGCACGTTGAACCACAACTCCTTGCGATATGATTTCATTGTCGCCTCGCTGGTGGAAGTAAGATATTCGGGCCGGGCAGCGCAAGCCCTTGCTGCGGTCAAACGTCCCAATCCTTTTCCTCGCCCGCTCCATTTTCTAGCAGGCGGTTGGAAAACGCTATTCTTAAAAATCCTTAAGGATCGCGGTACATAAGCTTGAAAAGTTTTTATAATCAATGATAACAATAGGTTATCTGGAGACAGCCCGTAGGCGGAGCGATGACCTCCAGCAGGACGCCACGCCCAGTTACCTGTCCCCGGCAGCCCGGATGGCCCAGGACCACCAGCGCCAGGCTGGAGCGGAACGCGATAAATGGAAAGGCCAAAACGCGATATTTGATTGTAATTTTGTACGGGACAAATGCAAATAGGCGTTTGCATTTGGCTCCAATAAATTTTTACCATTCGTGATTTTTTTTACCCCCCAGCCTGCTCCCCCGGCAGCGGAAACTGCCGCTTGTCAGTCTGTGATTGCCAGACGGTCTTGGTGTGTGGCAGAGGGAAGGTGCGACGGCCCACCTCAACAAATGCTGGCGGACCTAAAACCAGCAGGTTCACCGCACCAACATTACAATCGGCGCTGACGGCCAGCAGGTCTATGCCGCCAAGGCGAAAGTCGGCGCTCAGAGCCAACAGAGCCGCCCCGCCAACAAAAGGCGGATTCTCCGCCATCGCCAGCAGGTTTACCGCCCCGACTTCCAGCTCAAAACCAAGGTCTTGAGAGAACTCAATCCAGGGGTTGGCGTCAGTAGTGGAGGTCTCATCCTCCGGCAAATCGGAGGTAGCATTTGACCCCAGCCTGAAGTTTGCAGAATAGCTGGAAGTGACGGTATTGAAGGACCGGAAACCGATTTCAACGACTATTCGGTCTCCTGCCTGAGCGTTGACGGTACTGAGGCTGCTGGAGGGCGGAAAGTAGCGATTGGTTTTACTGGTGGCAAACTCGCTGGTAAGGTTGCTGGGAAACTCATCCAACAGCGTTCCCCGCAGAGTTTCTCCGTCCCGGGAAACCACCTTGACTACCACCGCCCGGCAGTAATCCGCGGCTGCATTGGTTTCGCTGACGAGGATTTGTCCCTTCACTGTACCGCTGATTACCGTCGCGGCGGCCAGCGGCGGGCTGACATACTGCCGGATGAGGACGTCATACGGCTGGGTCGCCACGTTCTCAGAGCCGGAAACATTGGTAAGTGGGTCAGCCGCTGAATAGAAATTATCAGTATCAGGAAGCAGACCCAGGCGTGTCGCGCCGGATGTTTTCTCCCATTCCGTGGAGAAGCTCGGCGACACTGGGGCCGTAAAAGATGAATTGTTGTGGAAATAGAAGCGCGTTGCCATGGCTACAGTGAGTCAGATTTCATACCGGCTTCCACAGCATTGACCTTGGAGACGGTCCAAGCCGAACCATCCGGAGCGATGTCATACAGGAATTGCGTCGGCCCGAAGGTGGTCGATAGCCCAGTCGCGGAACCGGCGTAATCCACGTCGTCCAACCGCAGGAACGGGCGAACGGCATTAATGGCCGGATTACCCACCGTCTCCCCCCAAAGTTCCAAAACCACTCCGCTCACCTGGTCCACGTCTGACAGGTCGGCAAATGTATAATTGTCAATCTGATTGACGTCGGTGGGTTTCACAAAATCTGCCAGGCTCGGTGGTGTTTCATCCACGCACTGGTAATTACTCCCTGCCGACGGAGTCCATTGGGCATAGGTCCCCGCACCATTAACTACCAAGCGATAAACCCTGGCTCCGTTGGGCCACGAATTATTCCTATTGCCTAGTGTATTGTTAATAATTATGTCATCAAAATATACGTAACTCGAAGCAGCCCTCGGTTGATAAATCAATACCGATGCGACCTCGTCCTGCGTGCCGACCTGGGTATCGCCTTCATACTCAGCAATAATTTCGTTGTCCCATTTCATTCGAAAGACTCCATTGGAGTCGGCTATCTTAAAGTGGAATTGCATGACAATCCAGCGGTTGACGTCTAGAATTGCTGGCGTGGTGGCGACCAAATTGGCGTAGTTCCCAGTATAGAGTTCGAAGGCTCCATTCGTTTTTTGTAAAACGCCCAGCAAAGTGGCGCCTGTAGGACTTAAGAAGTTAAAAAAATGGTTATCCCCGGAACTGGGAAATGCCCCGAAAAATATCGGGAACTGCATATAGTATTCATTCCGTGGTGTAAACCTGAATCTACCCCAATAGGTGTATTCCGTTACGCCGGTAGGAAACCTGAGGCTATAGGTCCCGGTTCTGGCCTGCGTACTGGAAATACTCAGGCCGCTATGACCTCCGTTAACCTCAAGTAAGGAGTTACTGTCAAACGGTATTGCCCTTTCCAGTGCCATGATTTGCCTCCATCAGGCGAACTGTTCCGCCTTGATCGTCACCGAGTAGGTTCCGGCCTGACTGGTGTCCCGGTTGGTGATTTCCAAATGTAGCTCTCTGGTCCCATCGTCATCCCGGAGCCAGAAGGGTAGCCGGTCAATGAACGGGGTTGTCGGGCTAATATCCTCGGCCTTATAGAGCAGGTTCTCATCGTCTGTTCCAGGGTTAAAAGTGTCCTTAGCGTAAATGGCCACATCGTAGAGGCCGGACACCTGGCCACCGGTTTCTGTGATTTTAAAATAATGGGCCTCCCCACGATTTAGGAAACCCGTTAGATTAAACTGCCCGGTGGTGCCGGCGTTCACCTGCAAGCCAGTCGCCGAAAATGTCCTGGGTTGAGTGCCTATGCCAGTTACCTTGGCAAAATAACCGGTGATGATAATCAGCAACGTGGCACTGCTGCTGCCGCTGGCCTGCAGGAAAAACTCCAACTCGCCGTCATCAGAAACTGGCACCTGCATCTGTTTGTAGCTCGGGTTCTGGTTCGTGGTGCCGCTGGCCTCCCGATAGTAGAGTGTGTGGTCTGCAGTGCTACCACCCGGCCTGAACATAATTCCGCAAGAGAAAGGATTGGTATCCGCCAGCATGACAATTAAACTGACTGCGGCTGCCCCGTTGGGGGCCTCGGTCAGATAGGCTGATAAATCCAGCACCTCCCAATCTTCAGAGCTCCCGCGGTTTGTCTCGTAGTAGGCCTGCTGCGGCAATTCCAGCATGACCAGTTTGGTCATCTCTAACTGGTCAAACAGGTTTTCCAGCGTCGGAAGGGGATAGTAATTCTGCCCGCCATCCGTGCTGATCTCGAACCTTCCTAAATCCCGGTTCCAGGCGAAAATCGCGTTGGGGTTATTGCCATTCTCTACTTCCAGTTTGACCCGCCCGGTAGGGGCACCCGTGGCATCCATGTCCAGCACAAAACTGCTTGCCGTCGTGCCGGTATCGGTGTTCTGAGTGTGGCCGCCACCACCGCCCCCGCCAGTCCCGGCAATGGCTGCCGTGCGTTGATCCGTGACACCAACGATTGCCCCTCCGGATGTCACCACGACATAGAGCGGGATTTTGCCTGAGGTAAAGCCGGTGGTGTTGGCTGAGACCGTTCCGGTGGACGGGTCCACCTCCACATAGTTGGTGGCATTATTGGTGAGGGTTACTTGTCCCGCTGACGTGTCCGTGATGGTGCTGTCGTTTCGAACCTTGCCGGCCTTGAATTTGAAGTTGAGGCCGGAATGGGGAAGGTTCTGAGCATAATAGCCAGCGAACACATCCTGGCCCTGTTCAATCTCCTCCAGCCGGTCCGCCACTCGGGTGTAGGATTTGCTCTTGACCGCCGAAGTGAGCATGTCGGCATAGTCGTCGCCGTCAAAGAGGATGGCCACCCCGGAATACAGGGCTTTGTCAGAAACGGTTTTCGTGGTGCTGTTCCAGTAAAACTGCCTGGTGGTGCTGTCGCTATCTGGAGTTGCGGAAACTGAGGGGGTGCCGGAGGCATCTACGTTTACGTAGTAAGTGCCGGTGTCCAAGGCTGCCAGGGAAATATTGGTGCTGCTCCGTTTGTAACGGTAATCGCTGCCGGTCCAGTATCCGCCAGCCGACACCGTCAAGTAATAGTTTGGTCCCGACAGGGTGCCTTCATCAAAGTCGTAGGAGCCGATGCCGATAATGCCTTTGCGGTCAAAAATCTCCCGCAGCCCCTGGGGGACCTCGTTCTCGTCATAGCCTGTTAGACCGAGCGCGCTCTCGAAACGATTGAGGGCATCCTCGATTAATTCATAATTATTCTGGTGGCGGGCCCGGTAATCGTTATCCCAATGGCTGCCAGTTACGTTCGTGTCTAACCTGTAGGGCACGTTATGTCCTCCTGACTAATTCCAGAAAATTGCCGTCTGCATCAAAAATTCCTATGGCCCCATAGGGGAAAACCCCATACTTGCCAGGAATGGAGCCAAGTTCAGTATAGGTCAGTCTCCGATAAATACGCCCCTCCATGCGGTCGTCAATGATTTCCGCGGTATCATCAGTAAACCGCAGACAGACAATCCGCTTGAGCCCTTTCTTCCTCTTGGCCAGCCCCACCACATACCATTTGTTGCTGATTTTCCTGAGTTGGACTGCCCGCCCCAGGTCAGCGTAGAAAATGTCCTTATTGTTAGTCGCAATGGGGACGCCCCTTAATATCTCGTTATCAAAATCGACCTCTACGTCCACGCACCATTGCCAGTAGGGTCGGTTATCCTCCCCCCAAACTACCTCACCAGGATCGTGCAGCTGATAAGGTTCGCTGGCGATATAGCCGATGGCCGTATCCTGATGCTCTTGTATTCTCCAGTTGATTAATTTATCCAGAGATGATGTCATACTTCCACCAGCCCGCTTTGACTGCCAATCAAAATCTTGAAGGTTTCCAGGTTGAGAAGCGGAGTCTCGCCCCGTTTGACTGTCTTACTCATGTTAGTGATACAATAGCGCCGTCCGTCCGGTAACATAATGATGTCGCCTATTTCAAGGGAGGGGTCATCCTGCACCAATATGGTGCGCTTGTTTAAGTTGCTCTTTTCCCATATTAGCTCATTGATAGCCACAGGCATCGCCTGCTCGTAGGTGCCGAACAGGTCGTTCTCAATTTTCTTCTCGTTTCTTTCCCAATACTCCAAATCGCACTCCTCTGCAATAGCCTGCTTCTCAACGTAGGCCATTTCATAGGGGATACCCCATACTTCGTAGCGACCCGTACCGATGGAGGCCATGATGATCAGGATGGCAATCAGGTCAGCCGCAGATGCCATCCTCCCAACAGGAATGGTGGGCCAAACTCCAAAGCTCGGCACCTTTACAAAATCCACATTCCTCATTTGACCGTAGATGTAATCCATCATTAAAACTGTTACCAGTATAGGAACCCATATGCTAATTTCAACAGTTATTTGCCCGTGAAAATCGTCAATTTGTTCATAGGACTCACTACCAACCGGCAACAACCCAGCATTGACTGACTGGAGGATTTTTAATTGGGTATCCTTGGCCCTCAGCCTGCGGTCCTCAGACCAATAGCAGTCCAGCTTCTCATAAGGTCGGAAGAACCCGGTAGTTACGCTGGCGGAACCCAGAACCTGATACGGTCCTTCAACCGTATCGAGATTTACCGAAAGGAACTGCACCACCACCCGGTTGATTCCGTCTGTGGTGGTGCTTGGCACCGTGTAATCCACTATCTCCGACCAGTCCGAATAAATCTTGTCGGGATTGCGGTTGAGGTCCTTCGAGTAACTGGCTATTTTCCCATCCCCGTCAAAAAACGGCACCCTGCTCACCACCTCCAGCAGGATATTGACCGCCTCCATGGGGGTAACCATGACTAACTGATTGACGTTGTGTAGTAACTGAAACCCCAGGAGCAGGGGAATCCTAATTTCCTTGTCGGTTAGTCCAAAAAAGACTTCCAAAACATCCCGCAGCATTATGCCTGCTTCGGTGCCGACGGTATATTCCCTGGTGGTGATTTTGCTCCGGTTGTAAGCTTTAGCAGGCTGTTGAAAAACTCTTTTTCTTGATGACCGTAATTAATGTTGTGCATAATGGCAAAAAGGTGCTAAAGTCAACGATAACAATAGG
>FWWM01002131.1_pt1 | contig 55473 bp, 50 predicted proteins | sample 2228351 | NCBI WGS metagenome assembly FWWM01 (sample SAMEA103939774, study PRJEB20133) | metagenome | reverse complement strand
ACCTTATCCTCACGGGTTGGGGTTCTCGTCTCTCCTGCGCTTCGCTTGGAGACCTTCGGTTCTGCCCCGCAGTTTATCCGAACACCTTATCCATTTTAGCCGAGGCTTCCAGCCATGTACGACTTTGGAAAGGATTGCCAGCAAGGGTATCCTGCGCGGAAAATGGGTTTATGGCACGGTAAATTCATACCCGGATGGGATCAAAGACCCGCTTGAGCAATTGCAACTGCTTGACATGATGTTTTACAATCTGGGCCTTTCGCTGATCGCTTCTGGAATGCGCGCTCTTTAACGGGGATTGTTCGTAATGGACCAGAGCGCACCAGGGGCTGGTCAAACACGATAGGAGAGGAAAAAAGTATGGAACAGAGCTATGACAAGACAAAGGACCTGGCCGGGCCGGGCGTGAGCACCTACGAAGAGGTCGCGAAGATCCTGCCCACCGATTACAAGCCCCTCCTGGGGCCCAAGGATCGGATGAAGGCCCTGTTCAAGATAAAGCACTTCATTGAGGAGAACCTCTGCAAGGAGCTCAATCTGTTCATGGTTCAGGTGCCCCTGATAGTAACAAAGGAAAGCGGTGTCAACGACTACCTGGATCGCGACGGCTCGCGCACGCCAATAGAGTTCCCCTGCGGTCTCGGCTTGAAAAAGCCCATAGAGGCCCAGGTCGTCCAGGCCGCGACGAAATGGAAGAGGATGGCGCTCAAACAATTTGAGTGCAATGTTGGCGAGGGGATACTCACGGACATGCGCGCTGTGCGCAAGGACTACTTCCTGGATCACGACCACAGCTCATATGTTGACCAGTGGGACTGGGAAAAGGTCATCACAGCCGAGGACCGGAACCTTGACTACCTGAAGAAGACGGTTGAGAAGATCTGGGGCGTCATATACGAAGCAGGCCAGATGATCCAGAAGGAGTTCCCCGCGCTGGCAACGGACAAATATCCGCCCTTCCCTAAAAAGCTTGAGTTCTTCCACGCGGAGGAGATACTTGAGCGCTATCCTGACCTTCCGCGCAAACAGCGCGAGACCAAGATGCTTACGGAGGTAGCGCCCGCCATCTTCATCATAGGCATAGGATACACCCTTGATGATGGTTATCCGCACGAGATGCGCGCGGCGGACTACGATGACTGGATCACACCGACCATAGTCAAGAATGGTAAGCAATATCACGGACTGAACGGCGACATCCTGGTGTGGAACCCTGTAACCAGGCGCAGGCACGAGCTGACATCAATGGGAATCAGGGTAACAAAGGAAACACTGGTCCAGCAGCTCAAGGAGACGAAGCAGGAGCACTTTCTGGAATTGCCTTACCACCAGGCTATCCTGAACGACGAGATACCACTGTCAATAGGCGGCGGCATTGGCCAGGCAAGGACATACATGTATCTCCTGCGCACAGCGCACCTGGGTGAGGTGACCGTGACCGTCTGGCCGAAGGAGCTCAAGGAGATCTGCGAGCCTCGGAACATCATCGTGCTTGAGTAGGGCTCAGGATCCCATCAACAGAGAAAAAAACGCCCCGGCCAAAAGCCGGGGCTGTTCATTTATAACCCGCCAGGGCAACGGCTGGTCCAGGTTCCTTTCCCACAAAATTGTAGGCACCCCTTGTGGGTGCCCAATAAGATAGCCAGGTAGCCCCTGGTCTATGTTGAGTGTAGGTGAATACTTTTGCGCCTGATATTGTGTGCAGAACTCCCTATCACCAAAAATGGCAAGGGCGCCTGCTGTTTTTTATGTTCTCGCCTCGAAAACCCTACCTCGTAAACGCGCCCGCCTCCTCGCGGCCGTCCCTTGTCCTCAGAACAACCCTGTAGTAGCCCTTGCCCAGGCCAGAGAGATCAACCCTGAACTGGCCGGCAACATCACGGCTCATCGCGAGCCTGCCGGTCGCGTCATAGACCAGAAGGGTTCCCTCAGAGACCTGTCCTACCGCTACCTGGCCCCCCAGGACCTTCAGGCTCGGTTCCCTGGCAACCGTCCCCTCTCCCACTGAGGACATGGTCGTATCAGTGCCGAAATATATCTTCTGGTGGCCTTCCCTGGTATCGGTCCAGACCAGGTAGGGCTTGCCATTGTAGCCCGCTAGGCCTATGTATTCACCGATAAGTCCCGCCTTTTCCACGGGTGATGATGACTCGGATGTGACGCGGCGATTTGGCGCCCATGTCTGGCCGCCATCGGTGCTCTTTGTGTAGTAGAGGTTAAAGTTGTAGTTAGAGGGGTCATCCCGCCTGTCATAGAAGGCCACATGAATTACCCCGGTGTTGTCAACGAAGAGCCAGGGGTGGAACTGGTCGCGGTTGTTGCCGGTCGGGTCGTCGTTTATCCGTAGGGGAGATGACCAGCTTATCCCGCCGTTAGTTGACTTGATGAAATATATATCCAGCCGAGAAGAGCCGTTGTAGCCAGCATAGGCGATATACAGGTTGCCGTCGTATGGGCCGCCGGTTATGTCCGCGTCCATCGCTGGGAAGGAAAAGGTCTGGATTCCTCCGTTGATCTCGCCCATGCCGAAGTTGGTATTGACTATGGGATTGTCTGTCCCGAAAGTGAGGCCCCCGTCGGTTGACTTGTCAAGATATATGTAGTCGCTACCAAGGTCAACCCAGGCTATATACAGTGTTCCATCTGAACCAACGCAGGGCACTGACCACTGGGTATAGTTAGATGTGGATACCCTCACCGGGCTGTTCCATGTCTGACCCCTGTCCGTTGACCTTATGCAGGTTATGTAGCAGTATGAGAGGTAATCCGCGAAACGGGTCCAGGATATATACATGTAGCCGTCCCTGGGGCCGCCGGTCCTATCAACCGTGGTCATCTCCTTGTCCTCAAAGTAGTAGCCTCCGGGGGTGTATAGCGCGGTGAATGGCCCCTCCCAGCTCATGCCGTTGTTCGTTGACCTGTAGACCTGATAGCCGGAGTTCTCATACCCGGAGGGCGCGAAATTCAGGGCGGTAACATAGAAGGTGCCATCAGAGGCCACAGTTAGGCAGGGGTCAGAATCCCAGGCCTCTATCCCTGGAACCAGCAGGCTGTCGGACCAGGTCATTCCCTCGTCCGTGGAAACTCCAACCCCTATGCGCCTGTATCCGAGACGGAAATCCCTCCATACCGCGATTATATTCTGGGGATTCGTAGGGTTCATCCAAACCTGTTCCTCGTTGTGGATGTTAGTGCTCGCGTCGGAATTGACCCGTATGTTTGAGAAGTCGGTCGTGACCTTGTCCCCGAGAACGCGGACATCCTCGGTGTTCGTCTGGGTCTCCCAGACATCCTTCAGGATCAGGGGATCCTCGGTGCAAATGAGAAAAACGAGTATGTTCATAGCGCGTAAATTATAAGGCCATGGAACGCGCGATTCAAAATAGTCGCTCGTTGGTTGATCCTCCCACCGCCTTTCCATTAACATACTAACCGGATGAACATTCTGGTCTTATGCCTTGGCCTCCTGCCCGCCCCCGTGGACGGAGAGCCCGGCCCATCGGCGAGAGAGGTATTTAGACGGATAATGGGCTCGGATTTTCCAGAAAACATCAAGGCCTATTTCACCCGGGACAGGAGACTAATTGCCGCGATAGGGGAAGCGGGGTTTCTCATAATCTTTCCCAGAGTGGGCCCGAGCGCGCTTTGTGGAACCGAGTTCTCAACGGGAAAATCCCCGCTTTGGGCTGATGACGAGATATTATACGATGTATTTGACGAAGGGGGGCTTGCGAACTGGACGGCGAGGATTGGCGATCCGGATCTCAGAAACAGCCTGTCAAACTTCTTCTATCTTGAATCATACGGCCAGCTCAGGATATTCGGCACGGTCAACGGACCAAAATCCTCCCCGTTTCACGACAGCCTGATAACCATAACGGGCCAGCCGGACTGGCGGCCGGCTCCTTCAAACTGGGATTCCCTGATGTTCAAAGCGCTCTTCTGGGACCCTGTCCAGGTGCCGCCTTACAATGGGGACATGTATTGCTACGACCAGGATTTCCTCGGAGGCCTTCTGCCCAGGGACTGGGTCTGGGATTTCTACGCGGCCCGGGACGCCATAGCGTTAATTGATCCGTATGTGGATTTCCGTGAGCTGGATAGGGACGGGGACAAAATGGTTGACTATGTGATAATCATCCGGCCCGCGCCTCCCTGGCCAACCTACGGGATAATGTATTTTGAATCCTATCCGTTTGAGATCATGACCCAGGATTCGGTCGTGGTGAGGCCCGGTGGTGCGTTTCCACTCCGGGATACGGCCGCGTTCGTTCATTACTGGGACTGCGTCTACCCAGAGGTTCCCGATAGCCTTAAGTATGACAGCCAGGAACACAGGGCCGAGTTGCTTCACGGCATTGTCCACGAGCTGACCCACAACCTGGGAGTCCCCGACAAATACGACCTTAACGACTGGTTCTATCACCCGGCTTTCGGCTCCTCTGGAACGGGGATATACTCGTTCATAAAAGTATTTGCCCCTGGCCCGGCTGGCCGCAGATACATGAGGCCATTTAGCCCCCTGGATAAAGTCCATGTTGGCTGGAAAACCCCACAGGAATTGACAAATAGCGGGCGCTACACAACGAAGCCCTACTCTATGGAAACCCCGCAGGGGCCAGCCGCGGTGGATGTCTACAGGATAACCATCCCGTTCCCCCATTATTCCCCATACAACCCAGTGAACTACGATTACGCGCCGGACACACAGCAGTATTTTCTCGTAGCATATCACGACAAAGCGAGCCACTGGGAGGATGTCTACGAGTCCCAGGGCCTCATAATTTATCACATAAACGACCTTACTCCGCCGTTTTATTACCAGAAGGAAAGCCCACCGGACATAACGGCCTACTACGGGGATCACTTTGAAAAGAGGAAGAACGAGGACCCGGAGCTCTCCTCAGGCCTCTGGGGAAACGAGGGGATCGGAATCAGGCCTGACCCGATCTTTGGCTCTGACAGGCATGATTTCTGGAACAACTTCTACTACCAGTGCAACCCGGATTGCTTTCCGGAGGAATCCTGGTGTTTGTGGGATTATGTCTCGGAGAAATCAGGTAGGACATGGCCACAACCAGCATACAACAACCCGGATGACCTCTTCGGCCCCGGAACCCTTGAGAACTTCACCCACCTGACCAATCCTTCATCGGACGCTTACTCTTGCTACGAGGTGGATTATCACCTCCGGGATCACGAGCAGAATGGAATATACCTGATACCGGGCAAGGATGCCTGGTGTTTTTCGGTGGAGGAATTTGAGTGCTACGAGGAATGCGGCGCGCCTGATTACAAGCCCTTCCTGCGCCCCGCCTATTACTGCGAGGGTAAGCCCGGAGACCCAGGTTACGGGGAATACGGCTACCCGCAGTTTGTTGCATCCCATATAGCCATAAAGAATATAGGGCAAGAAGCCGGGGGAATGGGTTTTGACCTCTTGTTGGATTATGTGCAATCGGATGTCCCAGACGCAACCGGCACCAACAACGCGCCTCGCATAGTTTGGGACGGGAATTTCATCCACATGGCATACTCGTCCCGAAACCACATATATTACACGAGAAAGGAAAACGGCAGGTGGATTCCCGCTTATCCGGTGGGCCAGGGCTCCCGGCCCGCGCTCGTGGAGAAGGATGGCCGTATGGGGATAATATGGAACGAGGACGCGGGCCTCGTTTTCCGCAGGGGAAACGACTACTGGTGGGGAGAGCCTGATATCATCCTATCAGGCGCGGGACTGTCCCAGGCCTCTGCCGCTCTGGCAGGAGAGAGCCTCTTTGTTGCTGTGGAAAAGAAAACCTGGGACACCTGGAAACTTCTCTGGACAGCATTCCCCTTCTCGGAGCCGGGGACTCCGATCTGGCGCGAGCTGGCAAGCGCAAATGCCTCCGCGTCCGGAATGACAGGGCCCTCTGTCGGAACCTGGGAGGACAAAGCGTTCATCGCTTACTCCAACCCCCAGGATGGGGATGTCTATCTCGCGAGCTTCAACCTGGGCCAGCTCCAGGCCAGGCCCCTGCTTGTCAATCTCTCGGAAAGCCCAGGCACGCCGTCTGAGCATCCGTCCATGGCCATAGTGGCAGGCGTCCCCATGGTAGTCTGGTCAGAGAACGGGGAGATATTCCTTGAGGGAGAGCCATTCCAAGACCTCAACCTGAGCGCGTCCCCGGGCGTGCGTTCTGATTACCCGGCCATAAGTGAAATCCCGGGCCTCGCTCTCGCCTCCGTGGTGTGGCAGGAAGGGGATAGCCTCGCGGGTTGCGTAATTTACCCAGGCGGGCCTGAGATCTTCCGGTTCTCAAGGCCATACCAGGGCAAATGGCCACAGTCTGCGGCCGCCGGGGACTCACTTTACCTAATTTCAACGGTCTGGCGGGACAGGTATCCCCGTGGCATGAACCAGGACTCCGTGAACGAATACCAGGTCTTCCTGGACAGCCAGCCACTGCCGGGAACAGCGGTCACGGAGCCAAGCATGCCGGAACCGGTCCCGCCGCAATTCGCGCTCTGGCCGCCCTTGGTGAAGGGGAACAGGCTGGAGATAAGGTTCTGTCTGCCCGAGAGAGCCAGGACCTCGCTGGTGGTCTACGACGCGTCCGGCAGGAAGGTTCTCACTATCCTTGAAAAGGAGATGGATCCGGGGACATACGAGGCCTTGTGGGAGGGCGATCTGCCGGCAGGGGTCTATTTTCTGAAGCTCGCCCAGGCCAAAAGGGCAGAGGTGGTGAAGTTTGTAAGGATATAGCTGGTTCCTCGTTACTGGTTGTTGGTTTCTAGCAAAAACCAAATGGACACCACGGCTATCAATCCAGATGCCTCTGATTAGTCCCCCATGTCAGACAGGTTCTTTACCAGATATGGCGGGGCAAGGGGATCAGGGGCGTTCCGGTAATCCCTGTCAACCCACCGGACAGGGCCATTGTTCGGCGACCACCAGATGCGTTGCTCCGGGTGGAACAGGAAGGTGCCGACTTTGACCAAGATCAACCTGATGTTATGCTTGTAAAGGACCATGAGGGCCGAAAATTGCCCGGCCGGAAGATTCAGATCCTCCGTCTTTTCCACCGTGCCGTTGAGCGAGTAATACACCGTATCATCAAATGTATTGCCGTCCAGATCGGCGATAGCCACGATCTTCTCAGGCGATGTCCAAGCCAAGCCTTCCTCAAGGGGACACGGCGCGTAGGGAACCGTATCTGAGACAATGACGGTATCAGCCAACAGAACGAAGGTCTTCGTGAAAGCAAGCATCAGGGTGTCAGCCTTTAGGAAGGCCTGCATCGTGTCTTCCACGGTGTCGTTGTCGTAGGTGATGATCCAGTTGTAAAGGCCAGCGTTCTCCTCTGTTATGGTGAGGGTCTCGTGGTATGTCTCCATGACAGAGTCAAGGGTCCAGTCAGAGGTGTCAAGATCAGACCCTCTCTCCACGGTGTAGGTCCACCAGGCCCCGACCCTGAGACAGAAGTATTCGGTAGGGTCGGGTTTCGGCTCCTGGCCTGAACAGGCCAGCAGAAAAAGCGGTAGCAGAAAAAACCTATTCATAATCCGTAATTATAGCCCTGCTTGCCAAGGCAGATCAAACCATCTTCTGGAAAGAAACAACCAATTCCAGAAGCCTTGCTTCGTTCTTACCTGTAGAAGATCGTGGATGTCCAAGTTGCGCGTCTGTCCTGGAGGACGATGATGTAGATTCCTTTAGCTGGAGCCTGCCACGAGAAGGAGTGTTCGCCAGGGCTTATGGTGCCACTTACCAGAGACTTGACGAGGCGCCCATCAGCAGTGTAAACGGACAGGGAAACAGGCGACTCCTCCTGAAGGTCAAAGGAGATGTTGAGGCCAAACACACGTAGTTTATCCTTCCCGCTTTCTCCTGTTGGGGAAAAGCCTTCCTCGCCGAGATCGCCCACCCTCAGTGGGAAGGCGTCATCGTTGTAGTTGTAGTAGACCTCGGCATCATCAGGAAGCCTAGTCCAGACCAGATATAACATGTTGTTTGAGTAAGCGACAGAAGGATGGATATCGAAGTTGTTGCTGGTGGTTATCTGACTGCCATTGGAGGGAGGATTCAGCGTGTTGATGACTATGGAGCGCCCGTAGATGTCGTAGTTGCCGTTCCGGTAGTCTTCCCAAACGACTGCGAGGGTATCACCCGCCATTATGGCATTGGGGAAAGCAATGATGCCAGATGTAGCCAGCCTGCACTCGCTTGACCAGCTGGAACCAGCGTTTGTCGACCAACAGGTGTAAAGCGTGTCCTCGTAATCGGCATTTATCCACCCCCTCCGGTAGACCACCGCCACATTGGAACCATGGGCCGCGATGGAAGCGAGGGGAGAATCAAAGAGATACGCTGGGCTCAGCGTCACCGGTGTGCTCCAGGTGGTTCCCTTGTTGGTGGACCTGGTAAACTTTACTCGTGCGCTATACCAGCCAACACCGTTGGAGGTATCCTTTTCGTAGCTATAGGCAAGATAAAGAGTGTCGCCCCATCTCGCGGCCGAAGGGAAAAAATAGAACGGTTCCGCGTCCTCTTCCCCCATGTCTTTGGGCACATTGGAATCCAGCGTGCACGTGAGGTTCGGCCACCAAGAACCGTTAAATTTGATCCACCGTTCATAGATGAGATAAGCAGTCCATGGACTGCTACTCTTTCTTCCTGCTCGGAAGATATGGAGGGTATCGCCATCTCTGTCATCCAGGATGCAAAATCTTGAGCAACCGTTATCGGTGTTGAGGGAAAACTGAGATTCCCAGCTAACGCCTTCGTCGGTTGAGCGCCTGCAGACGATACTGCTTGAGTATTCAGGCCAGAAGGGAACAACCCGCTTCCATGCCACGAAGAGGGCACCGTCACCACTCCTTACTATCTGAGCATATCTATAGTCATACTGATCGTCCGAGAGCTCAGCGGGGGCAGGTTCCATAAGTCCGCCCTTTCGCTTGTAGTAGATGTCGCTCCCCTCCTTTGTCCAAACGATGTGCTTATAGCCAGGAGGGGTCCCGTATACGGCTACTATGCACTTGACGTTATTCCAGGATGTGCTGTCGTTGTTGTCAGAGTCGTTGGAGATATTGGTTTCGGTCTGCCATGCCCCGTAGAGGGGGACGGCAAGGATGGTCAGAACCGTTGCCAGCAGACATTTCTTCTTTTCTTTGCTTCTCATCTTAAAACCTCCTTTCAGGTAGCTTCAAATGATAACCCCCCCGGCGCGTTGCAACTAGCTCAAATCCGCACGGGATAATGGTTTGGGGTATATTCACGGAAATCAGCATGAAATCAGGGTGTTTCTCTCAAGTCGTTGTAGCACAAGGAGTTTGAGACATGTAAAACTGGATTTTCGGCCAAAATGTCGGCTTTCTGCCGGGCAGCTGAGCCAGAAAACCTCGCAAATACAGAAATTGGGGCGTCACCCTCACAGACCCGAAAATACCATTATCCGATTTTTAACCAGGAACCAGCAACGAGCCAGGTGCATAAAAGGCGCTTGCGCCGCAAGCTTATAGCGCCCGGCCCTATGCCCTTTCCCTGCTCAGCCACCACCCCATCTCCCAGGCCGCGCCCCTGCACCCTCCCTTGCATGTCTCGTAGAACTGGCACCCAACGCACATCTTGGGGACGGGGGCCATGAAATCCTTTATCAGCCGGGAATCAAGGAGCTGGTCAAGGGGCCTCTCAAGTATGTTGCCGATTATCAGGGACGAGTGGTTGCAGGGCCGGAGGTTTCCCAGCCAGTCAATCGCGATGAGATCGCCGCCAGCGTTGCAATAACCGACCTTTACCCTGCCGTAGTCAGTGAAGCCCAGGACGCACGGCGGAACAGGGACGCCGCAGGTTACCGTGAGATCGGGGTTCTCGTCCGCGAACTCCATCAGGGTCTTCATCGCTGACCTGAGGTCTTCCTTTGAGGGGCCAAGCTTGCGCCAGTGGCGAAGCCCCTCCCCGCCGGGGTTGAACCTGGTGAACATCGCGCCGCGGGCGCCCAGGGACTTTGCAAACTCAAGGGTTTCCCTGAGAAGGGGAATATTCGCCCTGGTGCCAACAATGCCAACGATTGCCTCGCCCCCGACATCAGCAACGGTTCTTATCGCATTGACCGCGCCAGAGAAGGTCTTTGCCCTCTGCAGGGAGTTGTGAAGCTCCTCCCTCGCAGAAAGCAGGGTTATCTCCACGGGCTTGATGCCCAGCCTCCTGAGGTTCTTTGCCGTGGATTTTTTGAGGAGCGCGCCATTGGTGACCAGGTTCACGGATTTCCCGGAGAGCCGGGCCATCGCGCCCATCTCAAGGACGAGATCACCCAGAAGCAGGGGTTCGCCGCCTGTCAGGCTTACGACTGTGACCCTCTCGCTTCCCGCCAGGGCCTCCAGGACGCGGAGCAGTTCCTTCTCGGAGACCTGGTCTTTTGGATAATCCGGATGGGCCTTCCAGACATTGTAGCAGTAAAAACAATTGGCGTTGCACCGGGGCGTCACCTCAAACGCGGCCGCGAGCACAGGTTTATGTTTGTCCTTGGACATTTACCATTTACTCTGTTCTTATTTCCTCGCAATCAAATTTAATGTAGCCGAGCATGACACTGATACCAATGGGTAAAGCACTACCGCGCTGGGCATTAGCATCATAGGCTGATATGTTCATGTATATACCATCAGGCCAGCCCCAAAGACCTACATCAACATAGGCTTCCTCGGCAGGGGAATCAAAGTCACCATCAAGGGGTTTCATGGGTATCGCCCGGATTATCTTGGCCTCATTGTTTTCAAGCCTCCATATATTTATATCTGCTCCTCCTATAGGTGTTCCAGAACTCCTCAGTGTCGCGGTTAATCTCGCCTTGCCCTTGATGGGACTGGTCTTGATCGTGACCCTTGAGACCCAGGGTTCTCTCGGGGCGCTTTCATAGCAGGTAATAAAACAAGGGCCTTCTGTCCCTCCCATCAGCGAGACAGTAGCGCCTGTAAGGGCATATGCTACTCTTTTCGGAATGAAACCGCGTCTTACTCCTGCCAAAAGGGCCTTTCCAAGGATAGCGAGAATGCTCTTTCTCAGACGAGCCATACCCTCATATTATAGACCCCCGACCGCGGGGGATCAAGCGCGCGCGTCCCCTGAGGGACAGTCCACGCGAACCAGGTCAGGGTTGGGCTGGGTCCCTTTTTCTGGCCAAAATCAAGGCCTTTGTAGGCGTTATAGACGGACTCGGGGGTGAATTTTCCAAACGGGTCTGCCCTGGACGCGAGGCCCCTTCTCAAGGAGCCAGTCAACCAGGGGCTTCATTCTCCCAGCAAGGGCAAAAACATCCTCCACCACCTGAACCTCTGCCACACCTTCCACCATGGGCCCGAGGGGTCCCAGGAAAAGTAGATTATGAATGGGGTTCCCTTCAGGAGCTTGAGGGGCAGGGGCCCCCAGAACCTGCTGTCAGATGAGAAGTCCCGGTTGTCTCCGAGGACGAAAACGCATGAATCAGGCACAATCACAGGGCCGAAGTTGTCACGGACAGTCTGGTTTTCAAGAAATTTCCTGGATTCCCATAGCCTCTGGAACTCCCACTGATCCATTGTTTCCCCAACCCTATATGGCGAGACTATGGTCCTGGTATCCTTGTGGACGGCCTTCGGGTTGTTCTCGGGGACGCCATTCACATACACGACCTTGTTCCTTATCTCTATTGTATCGCCTGGCAATCCAACTACCCGCTTTACAAAATCCGTGTTGCCCAGGGGATATTTGAATATTACTATTTCCCCGCGGGCCGGCCGCTTGAACTGGAAGAATTTTATGCCCGTAAAGGGTATCTCCAGGCCATAGGTGAATTTGAGGGCCATAAGGAACTCACCTGGCAGGAGCGTGTCTTCCATGGAACCGGAGGGAACGACGAACCCCTGCATGAGAAAGGCCCTTATGAAGAACACCGCGACCAGGGTCCATATCCACGCCTCAAGCTGTTCCCTCGCGGATTTCTTTTTTTTCTTTGGTTTCTCAGGGGGGGTCTCGTTCTCGCTCACACGCAAATTATACCGCAGGGCCAGCCCCCTGATCTATGGCACAAGCGCCTTATATGCGCTTGCACGACTCTCATGGTTTCCCCAGCCTGAAAAACCTCTCCGCGGCCCTTTCGTCAGTCTGGCCTGTGGCCTCGTAGAATTTTCCGAAAAGCCTTTCTTTTACGTAATCACGCGAGAGAGCGCGGGCCTCTTCGGTTATGCCCTCAGGGAGCCACCGGTCCGGAAGATCGTATACGACCCATCCCAGCTCTTGACCGGAGTCCTGACGCGCTTACCCTGCAAGCGACACGGGCGCGCATGAGCTCGGTAAGGGCCTTTTTGGTCTCATTTCTGGCCTCCTATTCCCCTCCTACTCCCTCCCTGATCCACTGGTAAAAGTTCTGGCCAAGCCCTGACGCGAAGAGGGGCATGAATCCCATCTGTTTCAAAACAGAGGGGCCTTTCTCAGGATCAACCCTTGACCAGCGGCCCATCAAGCCCTTCCCACATCGCCGCGGTGGGCATGGAGTTGGTGTTGTAGTGGCTGGCAACCCTGCCATCGGCTGTAACCAGTATTATGCCGGATTGTTTTCCGGTTTTCTCATTGATCTCATTAACAACAGCCTCAACCACAGCCTGGGGGTCCATCCCTGAGGCAAGGAGATCGGAGGCCCGCTTGGCCGCGACCGTTCTGATCATTCCCTCGCCCTCTCCGGTCAGGGAAACCGCGCCGTGTTTGTCCGCGTAGTTTCCGGCTCCGGGTATGGGGCTGTCCCCCATCCTGCCGGGCATCTTGAGGAAGACACCGCCGGTTGATGTTGCGACAGCGCAAAGGCCGCTGTCGTCAACCGCAACCGCGCCAACCGTGTCCCCCATGTATTCCGGATGCTCCTTAACGAAGGCCGGGAGCTTTTTCCAGCGCTCGGACTCGCCTTGCTTGAGCTTCTCAATCATCTCCCTGTAGGTCTCAATTCTCTCCGGTATCACGGGGTCATATTCCGGGAAGCCCATTGCCCTAGCGAACATCCTGGCGCCCTCTCCGAAAAGGATCACATGGTCGGTTTTCTCCATGACGAGCCTGGCGAGCCGGACGGGGTTCTTGACCGGAGCGCCGACAACAGCGCCGGCCTCAAGGGTATCCCCGCGCATAACCAGGGCCTCCAGCTCGGGAAAACCCATGGTGTTAAGGCAGGTGCCCGTCCCCGCGTTGAAAACAGGGTCATCCTCCATGACGACAACAGCCTCAATCGCGGCATCAAGGGCCGAACCACCGCTCAGGAGGACTCTCCAACCAACAAGAACAGCCTCCCTGACGCCCTGAAGGGCTTTCTCAAGCCTCTCGGTTTTCCAGGGGCCAGCGCCCCCATTCACGATTATCGCTTTCCTGGCCATAGACAGGGTGAAAATATTAAAGCTCTGGGCCTTGATCGTTCACGGGTTTTGGGTTAATAATATGTATGAGTGCTAGGAGGTTACTTATGGCGTTTTTGATCTTGCTAGGGAATCCGCTCCCTTCTCCTATACCCATAAACGAATTCGCTGTGGCCCCGGACTCCATGGAGAAGATTGAGCTTTATAATCCAACAATCTCCCAGATTGACCTCAGTGGCTACAGGGTCAGCATCTCCAGTCAAGAGGGTTCCATACTTCTCCGAGTAAATAACGGGGTTGTCATCCCGCCTGGCGGCCTGGTCGTCCTAGACGAGACCAACATGTCCGGCCACCCTTCCATGAACGATACCCTGGGCGAAATCCTGATAAGTTCACCGGATACCGGTTCCTACAATTATTTTCTGGTAATGTATTCAACCAGCTATATCTACTGCGATATACCGTCCTCCTATCCTCCGCCGGAGGGCTATAGCGCTTGTGCTGTCATTGGTGAACACGACTGGACATTCTCAAGCTACTATCTTGACGAGACCCCTAGCTTTGGCGAGACCAACGACGACTTGGGGACAAACACCATTTCCGGCTTCGTCAGGGACAAATCAACCGGGGAACCCATCCAGGGCGCGGAGGTGTATGTTCGCTTGCTACTCTATCCGTGCTTTACGAACCAGCGGGATTATTACGGCTACACCGGCGAGGATGGGGATTACCGCATTGAACTCCCCATGGGCAGAAACAGGCTTGAGGTTCGCGTCAACGCGGTGGGTTATTACCCGTATTTTCACCCGGAGACATTGCTCCTGCCTTATAACTTCTACGACATCAGCCTTGATATATACCTGGAACCCCTGCTTGGCCAGGAAGAGGGAATCTCATCCGAGGCCTTTCTAAGTATATTCCCCAACCCCTCCCCCGGCCTCCTGAAAATCAGCTGGTCAAAGGGCCCCGTTGATGTTTTCGTATATGATGTCCTGGGCCGGGAGGCGAAATCACTGCCGGGCGAGCTGGGCTATGCGGAGCTTAACCTGCCGCCAGGGGTGTATTTCATAAAGAGAGGAGAACAGAGGATCCGGGCCGTGGTCAGGTCTGACAGGAGCTCGGTTTACTGAGGAGGTGAATGATGCCAGGGTTCTTGCTGTTGGTTGGGAATCCGGGCCGCCATTAGCAGAGTTCGCCGACTCAGCTGACCCGACCCGGTTTTGATCCCACCAAACCCTTGATACATAAGCAGGATCTCAGAACCCATGATGGCCAAAGGCGTTGAGTATGGTCTTGACTCAGATTTCCTTATCCGACAAGGTTTATAATCCCCCTACCAGGCGAGCCTTTATAGGCTCGCGGGCGACCGGAAAGTCGCCTCTGGTAATGATCCGGGGAAGGATTTGGCCCCCTTGCCTACCACGATTGGCCATAAAATTCTCGCCGGAATTGAGTTCCGGATTGGTGCAGGAAGAAGGTTCTGCGCCAGAGCGTTCTCATGCTGACTGAGAGGGGCTATTACAGTGTTATAACCCTGGGCTGATTACAGCTGTGTGCTTGTGCCATAAAGGATTTGACCGAACTCCTTGCCTGGCAAGAACTTACAGGGGGTTATGGATGGGGTGGGTCAGTAGCAACCAGAGTTTCAGGTGCAACGAAAAAGCCCCGACAGACTGCCGGGGCTATAGTTTTCCTGGTTGGACTTAGGCAGACGGCGGAGCGGCCTGCGCGTTGAGCTCCTTGAAATACTTTATGCCCTCTATAAGGGCCCATACCCATGCGCCAAGGGACGCTATGATTGTTATGCCGAAGGTGCAGGCAGAAAGCACGATACCGCCCACATACAGGATGAGCTGGATTATGGCGTTCGTCCTCGCCTTCTTGGCCTTGTCCGCGTCGTCCTTCACCCCAGCGGCGTAGATCAGACCGCCCACGCCGGGGATGATGATATTCAGTATCAGCACCAGGATGCCTCTTGTCTTTGGATCTTCCATCTGTCAAACCTCCTTTATCAGGTTCGGGCAAATTTTAATGGCCCGCGTCAAGCTGGTGCAACTAGTAGTTGCTTTTTGCTCGCCAAACCCAAGAGCTTTAGGATTTTTATAGGGTGTCGTTGCCAGTTGTTAGCGGAAACCAGGAGCTGTAAACCGGGCGGTTTATCCCTGCGAGTGTCGGTATATCTCCACCGCGTCAAAGATTGACCAGATGTAGACCGCCACCGAGGCCACGGGCCAGAATATCCAGGAGATGATTATGCCCAGGCCCAAAGTCATCATGGTGTAGGCAAAAAATAGGACGAATCCGGCCGCGGAGATAATCAGCTGGGTCAGTCCGCTCTTGAAGAACCTCTCGGCCTCCGGCTCCTCGGCCTTCCGGATTGCCCCGTAGATCATCCCGCCTATGCCTACCCCTATAAAGCTGGTGAAGAACGGCCCCAGGATGTTCACCAGCATGCAAACCAGTCCCATGTTCCTCTTGTTTTCAAGGAATCCAGACATGGCTTAATTTTAATAGCCCCTGTCAGGGCTTTTCAACCAGAGACCTATAGAGCTCCACCCCGTCAACTATGGCCCATATCCAGACGCCGAACGCGACGACAAGCATGAAATACAGATACTTGTTACAGGAGGCCATGATTACCGAGGCCCAGAAAAGCGAGAGCTGTATTACTGCCCTCCTCATTATTCGTTTGTCTTGGCGAAACCACGCCGAGTATGTGATGCCGCCCATGCCAGGGAGCACTATGTTCAGGATGAGGACCAAGAGGCCTTTCGCCTTCGGGTCGTCCATGCCTAGGACTGCGAGTGCTGGTAGATGGCTATGGCGTCAATGATGGCCCAGATATACATCCCGATCGGGGGGAGAAAGAGAATGAACACGAAGAGGTAAAGGATAGCGCCCAGGCCAAGGGTTACCCCTGTTATGATGGGAAGTGCGAATACCGCACAGCAGATAAGAAGGACAAGCGAACCCACACTAGCTATGAGCTGGATGAGGCCGTTCTTGAAAAAGCGCTCAGCGGCCGGGTCGGCCATCTTCTGTGTCGCGCCGTATATTATTCCCCCTATGCCAACCCCGGCAAACCCAGTGAACAGGGGAACCAGTATGTTGACCAGCATGCAGATAAGGCCCATGTTCCTTTTCGTATCCAAGGACGCTGGCTTCGCGCCTTCCTCTGGTTTCTGCGTTTCCTCCGGCATATCGGCTTCTCCTTTTTATGGGACGAGATTTTACTGGCCGGGGCCGGGCCGTTTCCAGCTCGTTGAAACCAGCAGTTCTGCCCCTCTAGAATATCCACTAATTGATGCAAGGCATATACATCGCGGCCATAATCACCACGCTCATATCGGTTCTGCTGATAGGTGGTTTTATCTTCGGGTTGTCCAGAAAAGAGGAGAGGACACACCTCCTGGTGGCCCTCCTGTTACCCTGCCCATGAGCGCCCTGGCCTTCCACCTGGTCAGGATGCCCCTTGACTCCTGGCTGAAGGGCCTTCTGGTTGGCAACCCGGATCTGGTTGGATTTCTCAGGACCTTCTACGCCCTGTTGACCGAGGAGCCGGCCAAGCTCTGGCCTCTCCTTATCCCTGGTTTCTCAGGAGGATAAAGAGGAGGATAAAGAGGGAGAATTTCGTCCTCGTAGCCATTTCTCTTGGCCTTGGTTTCGGGGTGAGCGAGGCCTGGATGCTGGCCGAGCTTGTTGCCCGGACGAGTCCAGAGATTGCGGGCATGCCCTGGTATGCCCTGGGAGGCTACATCAACGAGAGGGCAATGGTCTGCATCATGCATGAGGAAAAGGGGATTCCTTGAGTGGTGGTTCGGATACGCCAGATGTCCGGAATGTGGCCATGTTTATCCCAGGCCATGGTTCGGACTCAATCTCTCCACTTCCAAGAAGTCCACCCAGAGATACGAGCCATGTCCTGCTTGCAGGAAGTAGCACATGACCGAGGCCCTGCCGCAGGAGGAGGTGGAGAGGCTGAGAGCATAGGGAAATTGTGAACAGGATTCCCCGTTCCGATCCTGTCATGCATTTGCTTCAGAGACACATCAAGGGCAGGCACAAGACCTGCGCCTACTTGATCCCCGCCGGCTGTTTCAATATCATATGGCACTTTGCGAGAGCCGGAGAATCCGCTTGCTGAAAAGATAGGACTTCTAGCCGTTGAAGGCCTTGGTTCCGTGCGCTACAGGAAGCTCGTGGCCTCCTTCGGCTCCCCTGGCGCCGCGCTCTCAGCGGGGGTTGCGGAACTGGAACCGCTGGTGGGTGAGAAGGTCGCCCTTGCCATAAAGCTCTTTGATTTCGCAACCGTGGCCGATGACATCCTGTTTATCCAGAGGACCGGGATCAGGGTAATTGGTTTCTGGGAAGCCGATTATCCACCGCACCTTGCCCAGTTGGATGATTGCCCACCGCTCCTTTTTGTCCTCGGAGAACCCGGAGTCCTTCGTGATCCTGGCGTCGCGGTTGTTGGAACCAGAAACCCCACCTCCTACGGCCGCCGGGTCGCGGAGGAGCTGGGGGACGCGCTGGCCCGGGCCGGGGTGACCCTTATTTCAGGTGGTGCTCTTGGCATAGATGGCATAGCGCACAGGGCCTCCTTGAAGGCCGGCGGCAAAACCGTTGCTGTCCTGGGTTCTGGCCACAGGAACCCATCCCCTTCATCCCATCTTGAGCTCTTCGCGCGGATAACCGAGTCAGGGGGCGCGGTGGTCTCGGAGTTCCTGCCATCGGAAAAACCAGAGCCATACAACTTCCCACAGAGAAACAGAATAATCTCTGGCCTCTCGTGGGCAACAGTGATTGTGGAGGGTGATATGGATTCCGGAGCGCTGATAACTGCCCAGTGTGCGCTTGATCAGGGAAGGGAACTCTACGCGGTGCCCGGAAACATATTCTCGGACAAGAGCAGGGGCACGAATAACCTCCTGAGCCAGGGTGCTTTTGTCTATACCGGCCCGGAGGTTCTCCTCGGCCAGAGGAAGGAAAAGCCCCTGCCGGAGATCGGCCCTGAGGAGCGCGAGGTATTTGACCTGGTAAAAGCCGAACCCATACATGTTGACGAGATAGCAGAGGCCCTTGGCATTGATTCGCCGCAGGCCCTTTCAGTTCTCCTCTCCCTTGAGATGAAGGGCGCGGTAAGGCAATTGCCGGGGAAGTTTTTCGTGAGAGAAAGATAAACATGAGGAGGTAGATAAAAATGGCAATGACAGAAGACGAGGTTCTTGAGCTCTGGGAGCAGATATCAGGCTACAGCTCTGACTGGGACAGCATCATAATGGACCTCCTGGACGAGATTGACAGCATGTTGTCCCAGGCGACCACGACAAGGGATGAGGAGGAGTTCGCTCCGGAGGACGCGTCGCCTGACCTCCAGCATCTGCGCGACACCCTGCTGGATCTCAGGAAGATAATATACAACCAGGCGAACTCCGCCATGGCCGGCGACATAGTCCAGACCGAGCTTGAGGAATTCTTCGTGAAGGCATCGGATACACTGCACCGGGTTGAGGCAAAGGTTTTTGAGCTACGGGAGCTGACTGAGGAGTTTGATATCTACGAGCTTGAGGAGGACATGTGGGAAGAGGAAGAAGAGGAGGAGGAGTAGCGACCCGGTCGCGCGGAAGATTATAATGTCCCAATGAGAAAATTACGGATAATCCAGTGCTCTGACGCATACTACCCTTTTCCTGGCGGGGTGACTGAACACCTCCACCACCTGACCGTGGCCCTCAGGGAACGCGGCCACCATGTTGATGTGCTCACCGCGGGATACGAGGGCGCGCCGGAAAACGAGGATGGAATCATCCGGGTCGGCAGGATAAGGATATTGAAGGCAACGAAAGCCTTCAACCTTACCCAGCTGACCCTGACCCCCATTACCCCGGCTGTGGCCCGGAGGGTCAAGGAAATCGTCCGTTCTGGCTATGACATAATCCATGTTCACGGCCCCTACGCCCCGAATCTCCCGTTTCTCGCCGCGAGGGCATCTCTGTCTCCTGTTGTTGCCACGCACCACACCGCTTTCGTCGGTTTCAACTGGCACAAGCTGGGGCGGTTCGCGTTCCGGGGGCTTTCACGGCGCGTGGACGCGAATGTCGGCGTATCCCGTGTGGCGATAGCGGAGATATTTCCATATTATCCGGGCCACAACTACTGCATAATCCCCAACGGGGTTGACACTGCCCGTTTTAGGCCGGATGTCCCTAAGATTGAAAAGCTCTCCGGGATAAAGGGCCCGAAGATCCTTTATGTTGGTCGGATGGAGCCGAGGAAGGGATTCCCCTATATCCTTGAGGCGTTTAAGCTGGTAAAGCGCGAGATCCCGGACGCGGTTCTCGTAGCGTGCGGAAAGGGACCGAACCTTGAGCTTTATAAAGAATCGGTTCCGCCTGAGCTCATGGATTCCGTGCTCTTTGAAGGCTTTATCCCAGCGGAACTTCTTCCCTCATACTACGCATCGGCCGATCTATACACCTCCCCCGCGGTTGGTGGCGAGACATTCGGGATCGTTCTGGTTGAGGCGATGGCCTGTGGAACACCTGTTGTGGCCAGCCATATTTCTGGCTACGCGCAGGTGATAGAGTCAGGGGTAAATGGAATTCTAACGGACATCTGGAACCCCGAGGCCTACGCGGCTGACATCGTAAGGGTTCTCAAGGACAGCGAACTTTATAATAAGTTGAGGGAAGAGGGGTTGAAAACCGCGGACAGATACTCCTGGTCGCGCGTAGCAGAACAGGCCGAGGCCCTTTACTACCGGATAATAGAAGCGAGGAAAAAGGGCGTTCCGTGGCATTAAAAAGCCCCGTCCGGGACGGGAGGTGCAAATATTTTCCAGCCGGTGCCTTTGACAGGTTTTGGTCCGGTATCTTATCTCACGAACTTCAGGGTTCTCATTCCTCCTTTATATCTGAGCGCGGCAATATAAACGCCCCTCGCGCCCGGCTCAGGGTAAAAGCTGTATTCGCCCTGGCCAAGAATACCATCGTAAATGACCTGGACGAACCTGCCGGACGCGTCATATAGGCTCAGACCGATCTCAGCCTGGCCCGGCAGGAAGAGATACAATACCGGCCCCGCGGCCCTGAACTGCATTGCATCCTGTCCACCTTTCTCCCCGGCCCCAACCGCGTCGCAACCGGACATGTTCCCAGCGTCGTCCAGCGCGACCAGGCGCTTTGGGGTTCCGTTATCCGTGTGGACAAGCTCAAGGCAATCGTCCCCGTCTATGTCAGCGATTATTACCGAGTGGTAGCCTCCGCCAGCCCGTGTCCACTCAAGCGAGCCGTTAGGCCCGTTGAGCACATGTATGGGGCCGTCGTCCCGCATCAGGATGACCTCAAGCACGCCGTCGCCATCTATGTCAGCTATTGATGGGTCGCTGTCCCTTGAGGAGCCGCCCAGGCTGTAAGTCCACTCAACGGAGCCGTTTGAGCCGTTGAAGCAATAGACAGTTCCGCTCTGCGCGTTCACCACGACCTCTCTTTGGCTATCGCCGTCAAGGTCTGCTATCGCTGGAGTCGCGTAGCCTATCCAGCTGTTCGCCTTGTATGTCCACTCAGCGGCCCCGGTTATCCCGTCAAGGCAGACTATGGTGCTGTCGTAGCCGCCTATTACCACCTCAAGGGCCGCGTCAGCATCCAGCTTGGCTATCGCGGGACTGCAGATCAGGTTTGAGCCGAGCGCGTAAGTCCACTCGGTCGCGCCGGTCGCGCCCGTCAGGCAATAGACCGTCCCGTTCTGGACGCCAATAACCACCTCAGGGAGGCCATCGTTGTCAACATCAGCAACAGCCGGGGAACCAAGCGCGCTGAAGGGCAAGGTCCACTGGTCAGCGCCGTTACTGCCCCTGATGCAATAGACCGCGCCGGCCATTCCGCCAACCACTACCTCCAGCTCCGCGTCGCCATCAAGCTGGTAGGCAACCGGGTGCGAGTGATACCAGGTGGACGCGGTGGTGTGCCTCCACTTCTCCGTGCCGTCAGTGCCCCTAAGGCACCTGACCGTCCCGTCCTCGGAGACCAGGATCACATCAGTGAGTCCATCAGCGTCAACATCCGCGATGAGGCCCCCCGCGTGGACAATGTCCCCTGTGGTGTGAGTCCACTCAACCGCGCCCGTCACCCCGTTGACCAGGTGGCCCTTCATGTCGTTGTTGACCGCGAAGACCTCCATAACCCCGTCGCCATCAGCGTCCCCGGCCACGGCCGGTGGGACATAGTAGCTCGTCCCGCCGAGATACACCCACTTCTCCACGACATTACCGGACCAGAGCGCGCCCCGGCCGCCCTGCAGGCTGGTGTGCGCTGGATCAAGGCCATAGGTGGGCCAGGCGTATGCCTGGAAAAGCATTATAAAAGTCAAAAACATCGCAACCTCCTTTCCGGCTCTATTTTGAAGCTTGTCCCCGGCCCTCTGCAACCGCTGGGGCCTGGTGTGCTGGAACGGGACCGTGGACGCGCCTTAAGCTTTGCAAAGGGAGAAACCATGAAGAGAGAGGATTTCGAGAGGTTCTGGGCAGAGAGGGAAGCCAGGACAGGCCTGGTTCACGAGCACGGCTCGCTGAACACAAAGCGATTTTTCGCCCTTGATTCAGCTGTCTATGAGGACCGCGCTCTCAGCCGAAAGGAAAAGGAGCTCATGGGCCTGGTCGCTTCCCTGGTGCTCAGGTGCCAGGAGTGCATAAACTACCACCTCAAGCAGTGCAAGGACATCGGCGTTTCCACCGAGGAAATAGTTGAAGCCATGGATGTGGCCCTGATCGTGGGTGGCTCAATAGTGATTCCCCACATGCGGGACGCGCTTGAAACCTGGCTGGAACTGGCCTGATTGATACCCTGCGCATTGCCCGATATCCTCTGTGGTGCCAACAGAGGATTAAGGCCGTTCCCCAGCTTTAAACTTTGTCGGTGAGGCTTCTCAGGGTTTCTCTCGCGCAGATCAACCCCACTGTTGGGGACATAAGGAACAATCTTGAACGCATCAAATCAGCGGTGGACTACGCCGTTGGATTGGATTCTGATCTCGTTGTCTTCCCGGAGCTCGCCATCACAGGATACCCGCCCGAGGATCTCCTTCTGAGGCCGGATTTCATAGATGAGAACCTAAAGGCCTTGCGCGAGCTTACCGATTTCACGGCCGGAAAGAACATCCTCGTGATCGCTGGTTTCGTGGACAGGACGGATGATATACACAACGCGGCCGCGCTCGTTCACAATGGCAGGCTAGTTGATGTTTATCACAAGGCGTTTCTGCCCAACTACGGCGTTTTTGACGACAAACGGTATTTCATGCCGGGCGAGCGTTTCCCGGTATACCTCTTCCGCGGGATCAGGATAGGGGTCAATATATGCGAGGACATCTGGCACCCGGACGGCCCGCTTTACTACCAGTCCCTTTTGGGGGACGCTGAGGTCATCATCAACATAAATGCCTCGCCCTACCACATGGGAAAATGGCGCCAGCGCGAGACCATGCTCTCAACCAGGGCCTCGGATAACGGGGTTTTCGTGGTCTACCTGAACTGCGTTGGGGGCCAGGACGAGCTTGTTTTTGACGGCGGCTCGGTCGCGTTCGGGCCGGGTGGTGAACTCGTGGCAAGGGCTCCCATGTTCCAGGAGGGGCTTTTTACCCTTGATCTTGACCCCGGCCTCGTTATGCGACAGCGTGTCCACGACACCCGCCGGAGGGAGCAGAAGACCAGGTGCGCCGAGCCAGGCTCGGTTGAGGAGGTGGAGATTGATTCATCGGGGCTTCCCGATCGCGACCGCGCGCTCTGTTTCCTCAACGATCCCCCATCAGCCGAGGAGGAGGTCTGGGGCGCCCTTCTGATGGGGACATCTGATTACATGAGGAAGAACGGCTTCAAGAGCGTTGTGATAGGCCTCTCAGGCGGGATAGACTCCGCCCTGGTCTCTGTTCTGGCCGCTGACGCTATAGGACCCGAGAATGTCCTCTGCCTTTTCATGCCATCCCGCTACACATCCAAAGAGAGCAGGGAGGACGCGTTTGCCCTGGCAGAGAACCTGGGCATCAGGATCACGGAGGTCTCCATAGACGGGATCTTCCAGTCCTACCTTGACTGCCTGTCCCCCCACTTTTCCGGCCGCGAGCCTGACATAACCGAGGAGAACATCCAGGCAAGGATCCGCGGCAACCTGCTCATGGCGTTTTCCAACAAGTTCGGCCATTTGGTTTTGACCACCGGCAACAAGAGCGAGCTCTCAACGGGCTATTCAACCCTTTACGGCGACCTCTCCGGAGGTTTCGCTCCCCTGAAGGATGTGACGAAGACCCTGGTCTACAGACTCGCGAGGTTCAGGAACTCCAGGAGCCCGGTCATCCCGGAAAGGATGTTCAGTAAGCCGCCATCCGCGGAGCTCAAGCCCAACCAGACAGACCAGGACACCCTTCCCCCATACGAGACCCTTGACCCGATATTGCAGTTATACATAGAGGAGGACGTCCCGCCCTCCGAGATAATCGGGAGGGGGTTTGACCCCCAGACCGTCCGGAAGGTCATCCGCATGGTTGACTCCTCTGAATACAAGCGCCGCCAGGCCCCGCCGGGCATAAAGATAACCGAGAGGGCCTTTGGCAGGGACAGGCGCATGCCCATAACAAACAGGTTCGGGGAGGAAAAATCATAACAGGGGAAAATAAGGACTCAACACCAGCTCTGAATGAAGAAGAAGGGCTTCTCCTGCTGAAAGATCTGTTCCTGATGACCAACAGGCTGGCCGCTTTTTCCGATAGGGTCGCCAAGCTGATCCTTGAGGAAAAAAGAAGGCCCACCAGCCTCGCGAAGCTCCTTTTCTTTCGCCTTTACTTCAGGAGGTTCACGGCCATAGCCGAGGAGATGATCGCGCGCCCACGCAAGGCAATAATCCGGGAAAGGAGAAAAATCCTCTCCGCGAGGCTCTCGCGGGTTGACACGGCAGTGCTCGTGAACGCGGTGAAGGACGGCTACAACGGCTCGTCGGATACATTCCCGGAAAAGGTCACTGCCCCTGTCCGGATGACAACGATAAACACCTACGAGATGCGTTTCCTCTTGTGGTTTGTGAACCTCCTGATCAGATACCTTAACGAGGTTATCCCAGAATGGAAGGCCCAGGTAGAAGGAAGGGAGCTAACTCCGATCGTTAGCCTAGAGGAGCTCGTCCGAGCGAGGCACAGATTGTCCTGGCTCAGGGAAACCCTTGAGGACATGGGAATAGAACCCCTATATTATCCCGATAACCCGCCCTTGTCGTTCACATCCCATCCCCTCCATTCCTCGCTCTGGAAGCTCTATCGGGAGTTTGATGAAATGGAGATGCCGGATAAATGGGGAGGCGTCCTTACCCTTCCGGAATGGTCAACCCTCTACGAGCTCTGGTGCTTCCTGTCGGTGGCATTTCGCTTTGAGGATTCGTGGAAGACACCGAAAGAAACAGGGGAGGAATTAGCCGAGGAGCTCTGGATCAAGAACACATGGGATCTCTGGAAGTTCGGCACAAGGCCGTTCGCGAAAAACCTTAAAGGGGGAAATCTGCCTTGGGCCATGGAGATCCCGCTGAAGGATGGAATAACCCTGTATTACCAGAGGAGATTTCCCTATTACGAAGGCGGGGAGGTTGTGGACGGCTTCGGGAGCATCTCCACAGAATACATACCCGACATCTGCTTTATCAGCACAAAGGGAAATCGCCCGGTTCTCATCCTTGATGCTAAACTGCAGGCATACGGCGGCCTGATTGGTAAATCCGAGGCCAAAGAGGAAATGAGGGGCCAAATCCCCGGCCTGCGCAAGATGCACATTTACAGGGACGCCATTGTTCAATACGGAGAGCCCGCTGTCTGGGGGGTTTTCGCGCTTGCGCCCCTTGCGCCAAATCTAGACGATAGAGTAAAATTTAGGCCGTTTGATCGGGAATGGAAAGAAAGGCACAGGTTCGGGGCCATAGAGATGAGGTTTTCGGTGAAGGAGAAGGCCTTGAAAGAGATAAAGGAGCTCGTGAAGAAATGGAAAGAGCAAATGTAGGCGCGAGGCTTGTGGGCGCCATGGCGAGGCCACTGGGCACAAAGGAGCGCTTTGAGACGGCGGAATTGCTCCGGGTAAACCTTGACCTGCCCACAGGCGCGGAGGATTAGGGGAATGGAGGATTTTGTTCCAGGTTGTAAAGAACTTACCGACGATTATTTTCGTGCGCTGCTGAAATATTATACCCGTTCAGAACTCATCCAAAAAGCTCTCGTTGGACGTTGTTGTTCTCAGCGAAATCTTCAGGAATTTCTTGGCCTAGGATCTAACCGTGACAAGGCAGTTGAAAACTTGAAAACCTTTTTACAACAAATTCAGGATCAGGATTCAAAAGCACAACCTGCTATTGACCGACTACTTAACGCTTTAGATGATGAGGATATACGGATAAGGAGAGAAGCCGCACAAGATATCGGATACATTGTTTGCGGAGATAAAGCAGAACGAGTGGTTAAGAAGCTGATGGAACTTTTTGAACACAATAAGGATTTCCAGCTCAGACTTAAGGCCATCGGATCCCTTGTTTATTCTGCCCAGGGCCGCCCGGATGATTTTGTTAAACCAATAATTGACGCTCTGATAGAGGCCATGAGAGAGGATAAAAATTCATGGCTCAGAGGGAAGGCCACCGAGGCCCTCGGTGAGCTCGGCCAGGGCCGCCCGGATGATTTTGTTAAACCGATAGTTGACGCGCTGATGGAAGTTCTGATGAATGAGAATCCATGGCTCAGAGGGGAGGCCGCCCAGGCCCTCGGTGAGATGATTAAAAGGAGGCTTAAGGATCGCGCCCGGGGAATCCCTGGTTTCCGAGCCTCAGGGAAGAAAACCATTGCCGATCCAAATGGCGCGCGCCTGGTTGAACCAGATTTCAATGAGATACGGCGGGAGTTTGAGAAATTAGCGGGAGGCAATAATGAAGAAGAATAGGCTCGTCTATGACCCAAAAGAGGTCCAGCAATACCACGGCGCGCTCTGGGTTTATCCCCCTGAGGAGGGGCATATCCGCCACTTCGTCATCCTGGCTGGCCCCTCTGGCACCGGGAAAACGCAGTTAGCGCGGGTCTACGCGGCCGCCGTGCTGAAATGCGAGAGCCTGGATGAGCTCAAGGATCATCCGCAATTCAAAATGGTAGCCGTCCGGCCCGAATGGACGGATTCAAGAGATCTTCTGGGATACTATGATCCGATAAGCAAAACATACCGCTCAACGCCGGTTCTGGAGCTGGTTCTAGAGGCGGTGAAGAATCCTGAACTCCCATATTTCCTCATCCTTGATGAGATGAACATCGCTCATGTGGAATACTATTTCTCAGATTTCCTGAGCGCGATGGAATCCGGCGAGCCGATTAGCCTGCACTCTGAAACCTTCATGGTTGGGGAACACGAGGTTAAGGATGGTAAGATAACCCTCCCCACGAACATATTCGTGACAGGGACGATAAATGTTGACGAGACAACCCACGAGATAAGCCCGAAGGTTCTGGACAGGGCGTATGTGCTGGTTCTGAAGGCGGATTGGGACTTGTATTACGAGAACTGCCCGTTAAAAGACGAATTTCCTGCTCTATGGGATAAGTTTTTTGAACCGGACAGTGGGCTTCTGTGGAAAGCCGCGAAGGCTCTGGAACCCGCGGGCCTCGGCTTCGGCTACAGGACGGCAGAGGATATAGTCAGGTATGTCGCCAGGTTCAAGGGAGACCAGACCCACGCGATTGACCAGATGTTCGTCTCAAAGATACTGCCGAAGATAAGGGGAACCGAGAGCGAGGAGCTGAAGAAAGCACTTGAGGATTTGATAGATCTATCTGGCCAAAACAAACTTGACGCCACAAAGGGATACCTTGAGAAAATGAAGAAAGAGCTTGAAGAGAAGGGATTCACCAAATTCACGCCAATAAAATAGGTTTTCCCGGCTGAGCGAAATCTCAAATAACCAACAGCCTGATCTCGCACATCTCGGCCATCGCGTAGTGCGGACCCTCCCGGCCCATGCCGGAGTCCTTGACCCCGCCGTAGGGCATCCTGTCAACCCTGAAGGTCGGCACATCGTTCAGGATCACCCCGCCGGTGTCTATGGTCTCAAAGGCCCTCATGGCCAGGGCTATGTCCTTCGTGAAGACCCCTGCCTGCAGGCCGAACCTGCTGTCGTTCACTGCCTCAAGAGCGCGGTCAAAATCCCGGTAGGTCTCAAATGTGGCGACGGGGCCAAAAGCCTCGTCCTTCCAGAGCCTCGCGGTGCGAGGGCAGTTCTCAACCAGGGTTGGCTCGTAGAACCCCGCGTTCCTCTTGCCACCGAAAAGCAGGTTACCGCCCCCTGAAACCGCCTCGTCCACCCATTTCTGAACCCTTTTCGCGTCAGACTCGGTTATCATGGGGCCGATGTCCGTGTCCTCGGCAAGTGGGTCGCCCATCCGGAGGGAAAGGGCCCTGTCCAGGAAAACCTCAAGGAATCTGCCGCTCACGCTCTCGTGGACGAATATCCTCTGGACAGAGATGCAGACCTGGCCGGAGTATGAGTAGGCGCCGACAACGCACCTTTCGGCCGCGAAAACCGGGTCCGCATCGGAATGAACGATAACTCCCGCGTTCCCGCCGAGCTCAAGCATGACCGTCTTTTTCGGCAAGAGGGACTTTAGCCGCCAGCCTATTTCATCACTCCCGGTGAACGAAACCACCTTTATCCGTTCGTCCTGAGCCATCCTCTCGGCCAGCGCGGCCCTCGTTGGAAGGACTGATATCGCTGGTTCCGGGAGGCCCGCTTCCAGGAGGAGCTCCCCGATCATCAGCCCTGTTATGGGAGCCGAGGATGTTGGTTTCAGGATAACGGGCGCGCCGATCGCGATTGCCGGGGCTATCTTGTGAATGGCCAGGTTCAGGGGGAAGTTGAAGGGGGATATGGCAAGGACCGGCCCCTTCGGGAATAGCCTGGCGAGGCCTATCCTGTGCGGGTGGCCTGGGAATGTGTCCAGCCTGATCATCTCGCCCATCCCCTCCTCAAGGGCCGACGCAGACAGCTCAAATGTCTTCGCGGCCCTGGACACCTCCGCTCTTGCAAGCTTTATTGGCTTGTAGACCTCAAGGCCTATCATCCGGGCGAATTCCTCTGATCTTTCCCTGAGGAGCCGGGCCGCGTTAAAGAGAACAGTCTGACGCTCGTGCGCGGGGGAGCTTGCGAAATCCCTGAAATACCCGGAGGCCGCGGCCAGGGCGTTCTCGGCCTCGGTCTCTCCGGCAAGATGAACCCTCCCCGTTTCATTGCCCTGCCAATCCCTTGATGAGAGGAAGTTTCCGGTCTCAACCCTTTTTCCGGCGACGATGAGCTTGTGTTCGGTCATGTCCAGATGATAAACCAGAAGGGGTTCCGGGTTCACGGTTCCGGTTCGGGCCGGCATATCAGAGCTCCAATCCTGTCCAACCGATAGCCTCTGACCATCGCCCGCACTTGAAACCCCGTGCTTCGCTGGCTTAAGCTATTCGCCCATGGCCTTGAGTTTGTTCCTTCTTGTGGGAACCGATTACTCCTCTTTCAGAACCCAGCTCTGGTTGTTCAAAAACGCCACCCCGCGGGATTCTTTCTACGCTTACACCCTGCAAAACGGCGATGTAGCATACTTTTCGGTTGTTCCCCGATTTCAGACCAGGGCGTTTGAGCTCTACGACAACTGGCGTCCGGCATACGGGGTCATCGTGGCTATGGAGCCATCAACGGGGAGAATCCTGGGACTCCAAGCCTACAGCAGGTCAGAGCCGACCAACCCCAGGAACAAAAACCTGGCCATCAGGAACACCTTTCCCGCCGCTAGCCTGTTCAAGATAGTGACAGCGCTGGCGGTCATAAGAAAAAAGGGAATGTCCCCGGACGATTCCCTGACATACAGGGGAAAATCCCACTCAACCAGCCCGCGCGTCTGGCTCAAGAGCAAATACATCACGAAAACAACCTTCGCGGAGGCATTCGGAATATCCTGCAATCCCGCTTTCGGCGTCCTGGCAAAGGATGTTGGTCGGGATGCCCTCCTTGAGTCTGCCGCTGACCTTGGTTTCAGGGTTGATGGGAAGAAATCTGACCTGCCGGAGGAGCTGGGTTTCGGAAGGGTTGAAAAGCCGAAAGGCACTGATAGCCTTATGCTCATGGGAGCGGGTTTCGTCAACTCCTCTCTGAGTCCCTTGCACGCGGTAATGCTTGTCTCCGCGATAGTCAATGGAGGGGCGATGATGAGGCCCAGCCTCATAGATAGCGTTGTGGGTAAGGACGGCAACCTGGTCTGGAAAGCGAATCCGGAAACCCTCGCGGCGACAATGACCGCTGAGGAAGCGAAAACGATCCGGAAGCTTATGCTCGCTACCGTGACCGGAGGCACATCCTACAGGGCGTTTTACACCTCGGAAGGAGAACCCGTTCTTCCGGGCGTGATTGCCGGAGGCAAGACCGGCTCGCTTTCCGGCAAGGACCCGCAGGGGAAATGCGACTGGTTTGCTGGTTTCGCTGAAAGGAACGGCCAGAAGTTGGCCATAAGCTCGCTCGTGGTTAACAGCACGAACAAAAAAAGCAGGTTAAAGGGTTCTTATCCCGCGGAGGAGGCGATAAAGGCCCTTTTCGGCATGGACGGCCCAGCGCCCATGTGCGCGGAGGAGATAAAACCAGCAGAAAAAAAGAAGAGGTGAAACATGTTCGTGGCAATCCTTATCGCCGCGCCCTTCTCGTTCCAGAAGGCAACGGTTGCCTGGAAGGTGGGAGAGGACAGCGCGGTAGCGTATATCGCTGATTACGGAAGGCGGGTCGGGATGTTCATATACAGGGGAGGGGAGCTCTCGGAGAGGGGCCTTGTCCTGGATAAAAAGGGCTGGAAGGTTGACATGAATCTCCTGGAGTATTCCGCGCAGGAGGGATACTTCAAGACCCCTGAGGACCTGGTGAATTTCTGGTGCACGGGAGACCCGATTTCAAAGGGAATCGTCCTGGGCCACGGAGGCATGAAGGCCGAGAAGTCCGGAACCGAGGATTATCTGGGTTATCCGTGCGTTGCCTACAAGCTGATCGGGGATGACAGCTCAACGGAGGGTAAATTGCTTCGTTGGGGAGGACTCACCCTTTTCTACCAGCTCAAGGCAGGAGATGATCTCTACGAATGTTCAGTAATGAGGCTGGACACAACATCCGCGATCCCGGAGGAGAACCTGAGATTGCCGGAAACCATATTCCCTGTGAAATGAGGGCGCGGCTTGTATGAAGGCTTTTCTGGGCATAACAGGCGCCTCGGGCGCGATATACGCGGTAAGGCTCCTTGAGGAACTGCACGACCGGGGGGCCGAGACGCATGTAGCCTTGACCAGGTGGGCCAGGTATGTCCTTGAGGCTGAGGGCTTTTCCCCTGACGCGATAAAGGGCCTCGCGTCCTCGGTCTCCGATGCTGACGACATCGCGAGGGCCCCTGCCTCAGGAACTGCCGGGTTCGGTGCGTTCGCGATAGTGCCGTGCTCATCATCCAGCCTGGGAAAGATAGCTTCGGGCATCGGGGACAACCTGGTGACCCGCGCGGCGCAGGTCGCGCTGAAGGAACGAAAACCTCTCGTCCTCCTCCTGCGGGAAACCCCACTCTCGCCGGTCATGATAGAGGCCATGCTTAGAGTCTCGCTTGCCGGAGCAACGGTGATGCCGGCTTCCCCCGCGTTCTACCATAGCCCGAGGACGATCGGGGACCTCGTTGATTTCATGGTCAAAAGGATCCTCTTGGCCATGGGTTTTGGGATTGACCTCTCCGAGCTATGGGAAGGGGAATAAGCGCTCGCGCGCGTTTGCGCCCGAACGCTTTCTGGCCTCATAATATAAGGGTGAAGAGAACTCTTCGTTGCGATCGTTCTTTCCAGCACTGATCTTTTAAAACTTACCCGGAGGCGCATAACATGCCCGAATACCCGATAGAACCTTTCAGGATGAAGAGCGTTGAACCCATAGAAATACCCTCTCCGGATGAGCGCGAGAGGCTCCTGCGCGAGGCGCGCTACAACCTTTTCAAGATACCAGCGGAGAAGGTTTTCGTTGATCTCCTGACGGATTCAGGAACAGGTGCCATGAGCCAGGAGCAGTGGTCTGCTCTGATGCTCGGGGACGAGTCATACGCTTCCGCCAAGTCATGGTATAGGTTTGAGAGGGCGGTTCAGGAATTCACGGGCATGCCGCATGTTATACCGGTCCACCAGGGCCGTGGTGGCGAGAGAATAATCGCGTCCGTGCTCCTCGGGCCAGGGGATGTGGTCTTATCAAATACCCTGTTTGATACCACCAGGGCCAACATAGAGGCAGTTGGGGCAGAAGGGATTGACCTGCCGTGCCGGGAAAGCTTTGACATAAAAAGCGAAGAGCCGTTCAAGGGAAACATAGACATTGAGAGGCTAAAAGAAGCGATCGGGGAGATGGGAGACAGGGTGAAAATGCTCGTTCTCACCCTGACCAACAACACCGGCGGAGGACAGCCGGTTTCGGTGGAGAATGTTGCCAGGGCCGCTGAGATAGCCAGAGAGAACGGGATCCTGGTCATGCTTGATATATGCAGGATAGCAGAGAACGCTTATCTGGTGAAACAGAGGGACGCGACCCGCAGGAATAAACCCATCCCCGAGATAATCCTGGAGACCATTGGGTATGCGGATATTGTGTCAATGAGCGCCAAAAAGGACGCGATAGCCAACATAGGCGGCTTCATAGCGACCAGGGATGAGGAGCTTGCTAGGCGCTTCAGGGCTCAGCTCATACTATGGGAGGGTTTTCCAACATACGGGGGGATGCCAGGCAGGGACATGGACGCCATAGCCCAGGGACTCAGGGAGGGGACCTCGGAGAGCTACCTGAGCTACAGGGTTGGACAGGTTCGTTATCTGGCTGAAAGGCTCCGCGAGACAGGCTATCCCCTGATATGGCCACCCGGCGGGCACGCGGTATACATAGAGGCTGGGGAGCTCCTCGGCCACATTCCAAAGGAGCAGTTCCCGGGTCAGGCCCTGGCTATTGAGCTATATCGCGAGGGCGCGGTGAGGACCGTTGAGATAGGCTCGCTTATGTTCGGGGCTTCAGCCCTTCACGAGTTCGTGCGACTCGCACTGCCAAGGCGCGTCTATACCAAGGCGCACCTTGATTGGGTGGCGGATGCCGCGGAAAGGGTCTACGAGAGAAAGGCTGACATTCCGGGATACAGGGTGGTCTGGGAGCCTCCAGCGCTGAGGCACTTCATGTGCGAGCTTGAACCAGTTGGCGCGGGTAGGGAATAATATGAGCGTGAAAAAGCGCGTGCTCTCCGGAACGAGGCCAACGGGAAGAGCCCACCTGGGCAACCTTGCCGGCGCGTTCCTCAACTGGGTAAAAATCCAGGAAACTGGCGAATACGAGACCTTCTACTGCGTGGTTGACTGGCATTCCTTGACAACTGACTACGCGGACACCGGGGTCATCAAGCCCAACACCCTTGAGATGGTCAGGGACTGGCTCGCGGTCGGATTATCCCCGGAGAAATCGGTTTTGTTCCTGCAATCCGCGGTCCATGAGCACGCGGAACTGCACCTTTTGTTCTCAATGCTCGTTTCGCTTTCAAAGGCCCTCCGGGTTCCGACCTTCAAGGAGCACCTTGATGATACGAGAGCCGAGACCATGAGGGATAGGCTGAGAACCGAAACCAGTGATGTTTCGGAAATTCTCAGAAACATGAGGGCCGAGGTCACGGATACCCTGGCGGAGTTCTTCGCGAGCAGACCAGATCCGGACACGGTCAGGCAGAAGCTCTCCTCTGAGCTTTCCAGGCTAACGGACAGGGCCTCGGAGGTTCTCGCTGGGGCCGTAGCGGATGTTGATCTCTCAAATATCCCCGGCTTTGAGGCAATATCCTGCGGATTTCTTGAGTATCCCATCCTGCAGGCCGCTGATATAGCCATCTACAGGGCCCACGCGGTCCCGGTTGGAGAGGACCAGGTTCCCCACATTGAGTTCACGCGAGATGTCGTGCGCCGGTTCAATGCCACATACGGCCAGGTCTTTCCTGAGCCGGAGGCCTTGCTTACGCCCGTTCCCCGAATCCTCGGCTCAGATGGCAGAAAGATGAGCAAGCGCTACGATAATGGGATCTACCTTGCTGACCCTCCAGAAGTCCTTGAGAAGAAACTAATGGGGTTTTACACCGATCCCTCTCGGATAAGAAAGAACGATCCGGGCCACCCGGACGATTGCCCGGTATTCCTCCTGATAAAGGCCTTTTTGCCTGATAGCGCGGATGAGGTAAAGTCAGCCTGCGAGGGAGGTGAGATCGGGTGCGTTGAGTGCAAAAAGCGTGCGGTCTTGGGTCTGAATAAGTTCCTCGCGCCATTCAGGGAGCGACGGGCTTCCTTCAAGGAGGATTACCTCCTGGATGTTCTGAGGGAAGGCTCGGAAAAGGCGAAAGTTGAGGCCAGCAAGACCATGGCCCTGGTCAGAAAGGCCATGAAGATGGACTGGCTGTAGGCAGGCAAATGACCAAATGGGGATCGCCCTACTTCACCAGGCCGTTGTGTTGCGCGTTTCCTCCCCACATGTTCCACCCGTCAGCGTTCGGGTCTTTTGCGTCTATACAATACACGGAGCCAAGATCGGTTCCCCAATAGACCTTGCCTCCAGCAACCGCGGGTTGAAACCTTATGGGTTCCCCGCAGTCGTAGCGCCAGAGCTCCTTGCCGTCATTCGCGTCAAGGCAGATTATCTCGCCTGAGACCGTGCCCAGGTAGAGCTTTCCACCAGCGTAGGAAGGCGGGGTGAATGGCCTGCCTCCGGGGTTGTCCTTGACCTTCACGGGTTTTGACCAGATGACCTTTCCGTTCTCAGGGTCAAGGACCTTCAGGGTGTCGCCCATTGAGGTGTAGTTCCTGTCCCCGATTATGGCTGGCCTTGATCCCTGGTAGGCCCAGACGCCTGAGACCGTTGCCACGCCCAGGTTCTCCGAGCTCTGTCCCAGTTTCGCGGTGGCCGGCCCTCCTCCCCCGAAGCCAACAGCGGCGTCCATGGCCGCCTGTTTTGCCGCGTAGTCCGACGAGACATCAAGGTTCAGGTAATCGGCCCGTTGTTTTGCCCAGAGCACTGAATTGAACCTTTCCCCGGTCTTGGTTATCCGGCCCTGACCCTCGCTCCTGACGACCACTTCCTTGCCTCCAACCATCTGTTTTTCATCCTCCCTCAGGCTCACATAGACCTCGCCCTTATAGACCCAGGGCGCTGATGTCGCGTATAGTTGCTCGGAGTAGCGCTTCTCGCCGGTCTTCAGGTCAAAGCAGTGGACAGAGCCCTCAAGGGTGGTAGCATATACCGCGCCATCGGATATGATGGGCGCTGTTATGACCTCTCCGGGTATCTCCTGGGTCCAGAACTCCTCGCCGTCCTCAAGCCCCATGCACGAGAGGGAGTGGCCGCCCCTTTGGTTCGGGTAGGCCATGTAGATCCTCCCGCTGGCTATGGCCGGTTGACTCATCAAGGGGTCTCCGAGCCACTTCCCCCAGAGCTTGTTGCCGGTTCTGGAGTCCAGGACATACAGGATGCAGGACTCCGTGTTGAACGCGACGCGACCGGCCTCAACGACCGCGGCAGTAGGGCCGTCGTCGCCACAGTGGAATAGCCAGAGGGGCTTGCCTGTCTTCGCGTCCAGGGCGTAGAACTCGTATGACCCGAATCCGCCGCCAACATATACTATTCCGTCAGAGACCGCTGGCGTGGCTATGGGCAGTTGGCGCTCCAGCTTTATCTTCCAGCCCTCGCGCCCGTCCTTGGCTGTGAAGCTCTCAACCCTGAGGGGGGGATTCTTCTCAAGGGATTCCTGGCCCTCGCTCCCGCTGTATCCGATGACTTCCTGGGCCTCCATTCCTGGTGCGGCCTGGATCTGGGTTTGAGTGTCCACCAGGCCACCAGCCATCGCGGAGGCGGCCACCAGGGCCGCCACGATCGTTCCTGCCGGGTTCCATTTCTTCATGTCAGCCTCCCTAGTATTGGTGACTATAACGGTTTTCCCGCGAACGATCAACCCGCCAGGCCCCGGTTCCCACGGCTTGTGAGCCCTCAAATCATTGGAGGACAGGGGATAGGCGCCATGGAGGCTTACAGCTACTTGACAAAAGGTTGCAAGTCCACGCGGAAATGGTTAATAATTTGATCCTAGCTTTTTTGAAGGAGGTATGTTTATGATATACCTGATAACGGCCGGCATGCTCTTCGGAGCTGGGACGGCCAGGACGACGGATGCGGTGGCCCCTGTGCTGTCAACAGCCAGGGTGGCCGCCAAGAGCGGCGAGGGAAAGTTCGTCCACAAGGGCGACAAGCAGCCCTGGATACTCGTGGTGGATGACGATGGCAGCTGGCAGTCCGGTTGGCCCGACATAGGAGCCCTCTGGACCGCGGCCCTGGATGTCAACTACGCTGGCGAGTATGATGTTTACAGCGTTGACGGGAACATCGATGGCCCGCCCCTCTCAACCCTGCAGAACTACGATGTGGTCATCTGGTTTACCGGCGAGACATGGAGCTCCAACTATTGCGTGACCCTCTCGGCCACGGACGAGGCCAACCTCGGACAGTATCTTGACGGCGGCGGCGCGCTCTTGCTGACGGGCCAGGACTACTTCTGGGACAGGTATCCCTCCGCGGGCGACTTCCCCACAACCAGTTTCCCCTATGTCTATCTCGGCCTCCAGTCAACCGTTCAGGACCTCGGCCAGGAGTTCGGCGGCAACTACACGGGCCAGTCCGGGACATGCTTTGACGGCCTTGCCGGCACATTCAACGCGGTTGGCGTCTACAGCCCGGATGTCCCCTGCTGGCTGGATAACACGACCCCAAGGTCCGGGGAGGCAACCATGAACCTCAGGGCTGACACCGCTGGCACCCAGCTCTGCGATGTGGGTTTTGAGAGGTTCACCGGAACCTACAATGTCATTTACTCCAACCTGGGGTTTGAGGTCATAACCGACCTGAACGCCCGCGCCGCAATCATCAAGGCCGCGATTGACTGCATACATCTTGGCGTTGACGAGAGCGTTGGTGGGAAGGCCACGGCCGTGAGGGTCTGGCCCAACCCGACCTCCAGCAAGCTCAATTTCGCCCTGCCCTCCGGAGTCGTTGGCGACATCAAGATCTACGATGTCTCCGGCAGGCTCGTTGAGTCAGCGAAGGGCGTGAACAGCGCTTCCTTCAGCATGAACCCAGGAGCCTACATCTACAGGGTCACGGTTGGCGAGAAGGTCCAGACCGGAACCGTTGCCGTGAGGTAGCCCCCAAGTTGACCAAAACCAGCCGGGCCTCGTGGCCCGGCTTTTTTGTTGTTGCCGGTTTGCAGGCACTTTCGATCCGGTTTTCCATGCCTGAAGAATGACCCCGTGTTATCGCAATGACATGGCTTCCTGCATTAAGCTATACCAGTGAAGCTGTTAGGGCTCCTCGCCAGGAACGCAGAGGCATCCCTCGCGCCGAGGGTTATGGCGACATTCCTGAGAAAGTCCAGGCTCTCCTATCACTATCAGCCCTTTTCCGTTGATCCTCCCCAGTTCAGGGAGGCATACGAGGGCCTGAAGCTTCTCTCCGGGGTCGGGTTCAACCTTGGCGCTCCATACCGGAGCATAGCCGCGAGATACACCACCAACCTGTCAGAAGAGGTCAACCTGGTTGGCGCGCTGGACACCATAACGATATCCGAGGGAATTGACACGGGCCACAATGTCCAGGTGAGGGCCCTGGCGGATTTCCTGGATGAGATCGGTTTCGTCCCCGAAGGGGCCAGGGTGATGGTCATAGGCGCGGGCGCCGCGGCCTCCGGGGCGATATACACCTTTCTATCCCGTGGCGCGGAGCTGGTCTGGGTGGCGAACAAGACTCCGGAAAAGGCCTTTGCCCTCTCGTCCAGGTATGAGCGCTACGGAATGGGCCGGGTCGTGCCGGTGGCTCTTTCCGAATCCGAGACCCGCGAACTTCTGCCGGAATGCCAGCTTGTTCTTCACGCGACCCCCCTGGGTAGCAGGGCAGTCCCGCGTCTCTTTCCCTCAATCCACTATGGCTCCATAAGGCCTGATGCTATTGCTGTGGATATGATCTATGACCCCATCAATACCCCGTTCCTGGCGCGTTGTGGGCAATTCACTGCCAGGACGCACTCCGGAATAAGGCCGTTTGCCATGAGTCTGGCCAGGAGCTGGGAGCTGTGGACCGGCCGGGACGACTCTGAAGCTATCTGGGAAACGGTCAAGGATATTGTTGGCGCGAAGCTCCTCTAGAACCCCTGTTGCCCTGAAATTCCCCCTGGCAAACCTCGCAATGCCCTTATTGCTGATGATTGTCTTGTGGCAATGCTTTCCCTGTTTCCCGAACGCGATGCCGCACCCATCGGCCTTGAAATGGCACGGCGATTCCCTTAGAATATAATTATGCACGAAGCAGTGGTGAATAGCTCCTTCGCATTAGGGAGGTATAGACAATGGACTTGACGCTCATTGCCCTCGTGTCCTCTTACTTTTCCCTCGTGGATGCACGAGCCCTATGTTCTGGCAACGCCTGGCCCAGGGCCTCCGAGGACTATTATTTCAATGGCGTTTCCTGGACAACCCACGCGGGGATCCCCTTAGCTGGCGATCCGGGTAGTTTCAGCGCGAGCACAAGCCTTTTTCTCAGGATATACGATGCCCTTTTCAGGGCCTCGGTCTTCAAGAGCAGGACAGAGCTCGGCGGTGACGAGGCCATGGAAATGGGGCTCGTCTATCCGATACTTGACTCGGTCCTGGTTTCCGGCGCGCTCCAGACCTCATATTCCTATGGCCAGGGCTCTTATGTCCCCGGCTTTTCGCTGAGGATGGGCGCCTACTGGGTCGGGCCCAGCGGCGACATAGGTGTTGGACTGAACCTAGCCAGGATGGAGGCACTTTCGGTCATAGCGGAGATGAACAACAGGCCCATGGACAACCTGGCCTGGGCCTTCTCTTATGCGGGTGGCATGAAGAAGTCTAACCTGGCGACATGCTTGAGGTTCGGCCGTAAATGGGGTCTCTCCCTGAGCGGCGGGGCTGTGTGGTTGACCGATTCCAACAAGGTTCTCCTCTGGCCAGGCATGGGCCTTGATTACGATGGCAAAAAAATAGCCTGGAACCTGTCGCTCAGGTATGATGAGGTTTATGGTGAATATCACCCGCTGGTTGATTTTGGTTTCACCTATAAGAGGCCTTACATCAATGCGGATTCTGCGCAGGCTCCGGCCATTGCGGTCAACCTGCCTGACACGACACACAAGGATGTAGCCTCCAGCCAGGACAACAACGGGACAAAGCCGACCGGCAAGACCGATCCCAAGGTCACCAAGCCCAACCCACCACCGAAGGATGGCGCTTCTGCTTCGGCCGGAACTGGCCCGAAGGCCAGTGCCGAGGACATAGAAATACTCTATCTGAAGGGGGTGGAGGCTTACAGGTGGGAGGATTTTGCCACAGCCATATATTACTGGGAGAAGGTCCTGGAGCTTGATCCCAGCCACGAGAAGGCAAAGAGGGGTATAGAGAGGGCGAAGAAATACCTGGGCAAGTAAGGCGCTCGTTTTTTGGCCTTATTCCAGTTCCACCCTCATGCCCAGAATTTTCCCCAGCCAGGGCATCGCGTGCCTGACCCACGCTGTCCCACCTGAGTTCATGTTTATCAGTCTCTCTATGAGGCAATCCGCGCGCGCATACATGGGTTCCATCTTTCTGAAAAGCGAGTAATCCGGCAAATAGACGCTCATCCTCGGTATCTCCATAGGGTCAGTCCAGGCCAGGCTCTTTTTTCTCCTCATGGTGAAGCCTGCCTCGTAGCCAGCCTCGCGCGCCGCGTCCTTGACCCGCTGGTTAAACCGACCAAAAGGATATGCGACGAACCTGACGCGCTCGCTGATTTTATCCTCCAGCAATTTCTTTGAATCGGTCAGCTCAGTCATCAGCTTCTCCGGGCTCAGCCTGGTCAGATCAGGGTGAGTCATCGTGTGCGACCCTATCTCCCATCCGAGGGCCGCGAGGGACCTCAGTTCGCCCTCGTCCATGTGAATCCCCGGCGTGCCCCATGTCACATCCCAAAGCGGCTTTTTGCCCATGAACCCCGCGACCGGAAACACGATGCCTTTGATCCCCCTTTTTGTCATACCGGGCAGGGCGTTCCGATAGATGTCCGTGTAAGCGTCGTCAAATGTCAAGACAAAACTCCTCCCGGAGGCTGGAGCGAGGACCTCGCGCGGTTCTGCCGGGACAAAGCCCCATTTCTCCAACTGCCTCAGGTGAAACGCGAACTGGGCTGGCACGACCCATCCCCCGCCCATGACCGGGCCGTGGGTAACCCTGTGGTAATGCAGGACTATCAACCTCAACAGCATAAAGTCCCGGCAGGTGTCAGGACAAGAAACCGCGTTATCCCGTGAACCCGACCCACACCGCTTTCTGTCCCCTGGAACAAAACCCTTTCCCGCGGGGTCAAAAGGTTGCAGGCCTTGACAGTATAGGCATATAATATGCAAGCAAAGGAGGAAAAAGGATGAAGAAGCTTGTGGCAACGAGCATTTTGACGACAGGTATGGCCCTGGCCGATGCCTTCACGCCAGGCGCAGTGATGCTGATGATCTTCCCCGGGGCCAAGGGGGTGTCAATGGGGGGCGCTTTCTCCGCCATATCAGACGATGCAACCGCGATATACTACAACCCTGGCGGCCTGGGCTTTTTCAGGAACATGGAGGTCCACTTCACGCACGCTCCGTGGCTCCGGACAATAGTTCCCGACGCCTACTATGAGTATTTCAGCGCGGTTTTCCCGACCAGGGTTGGCAACTTCAGCGCCGCGGTCACATACCTGACCCCCGGCGAGGTTGAGGTCTACGACGACCAGGGGACATACAGGGGCAGTTTCAAACCCTACGATGTCTCGGTGTCGGTTGGCTACGGTGTTGTTCCACTTCCCGGATTGGGCCTCGGCATATCCAGCAAGATATTCTATTCATACCTAGTCCCAGAATGGGTGATGCGCGAGATACTCAACGAACCCGGCGGAGGCACCGCCGTGACATTCGCTGTTGATGGTGGAATCCTCTACAAGACGCCATTGCCCGGCCTCAACCTGGCCGCAGTCCTCACGAACCTGGGCCCCGGCGTCAGCTACACCGGTTCTGGCGAGTCAGATCCGCTTCCGACCACCCTGAGGCTGGGAATAGCCTATGGACTTCTCAGAACCAAGTATCACCGGCTTACCCTTGCAGCTGACTACCACAAGGTCTTGCCCGGCTTTCTGGAAGACTGGGAGAACAAGGGCATAGATTACATAATGGACGAGGGCTGGCGCTCGGTTGGCGTTGACTATACCTTCTACGACATGATCTCCCTGCGGATGGGCTACTTCCACGACCGCTACGGCTACAGGATGGGTCCGACCTTTGGCGGTGGCATAACTTACGGTAGTTTCAAGCTTGACATCGCTGACGACGGGTCAATCTACGATTTCAACAAGCACAACCCTGACGCGAAGCGCAACCTGCGTTTCACCTTCTCGTTCGTAAGGCCCATCAACCTTGAGAAACCGAAGAAGCCCAAGTCAGAAGAAGCACCAAAGCCCGAGATAAAGGAGGGTGAGGATCAGCAAGATGGCGTGCCGAATTATCAGCCCATAGAGGACGATGGGACAGGCGGCACTGACCAGCCAGGCTCGGTGGAACCCGAGGGTGAGGGAATCGGCGAACAGGGCGAGACACACCAGTAGGGATCGGTATTCAAAGCGATCCCCAAATCTTTTTAGCCCTTTGCTGACAAGGGTTTCAGGGGTCCGATCTTCTGGCACGCGCGCGCCGGGCGCGCGCGGGGCCGATCTAGCACGATCGGTTTGAAATCGGCTCCTGAAGTGGATCAGAAGCCCTCAGACCCTTTCCCTGAAATCCGAAGGCCTTTTTCTCTGGAACCATTGCTACAGGCTCGTTTTGAAGGATAGGCCTCAGGCCCCTCTCGTTGGGAGATTTTTCTCGGCAGGCTTTATAATTTGGACATGGCGGATGATTCGCGGGAAAAGCTGATCGCGGAGGACTCCGAAGGCTATATCGGCGAGGCCGGGGAACTATTTGTGGTTGAGGAGTGGAAACGAATTCTGTTTAATGGAAATACCTTGAAGATCAACAGTGATACGAAGGATGACAGGAGAAAGCCCCCGGCGTTTACATTTGAAAACCAACTGGGTTATGCTGATGTTGAGGTTGACGGCAAAAAGGCCAGGCTCCTCGTTGTCACCCACAAGGTATTTGAGCTGAAGAAAGTTAACAAGCAAGATGACGAGAATGGAAGGTGGTGGGAGGAAAAGAAAAAGGAGAATAAGGGTAACGCACAGGCTTTGGTTGATGAATTCACAAGGATATTCAACGGCTACCTTGAGGACCTCTACTCCAAAGCCACCTCCCTTCCCTTTGAGATAGTCTCGGAGACATATTGGCCCGGCGAGGCTGGCCACGCGCCCGAAAACCCCTTCTGGCGCATTCTATTCCTCAAGACCCACGCTGATGAGATAACGGACGCCATAAGGCTCATCACAGCCAGGCCCTACTCATCCCTCCTCAGGGAAAACAGATGGGTTCGCCAGGACCGCGTCCGCAGGTTCAGCCCGAAAGCGCTCGTTGGGGCGCTGACCAGGCCGGGGAATGTGGGCCTTGATAACGGCCAGTCCCTTTTCCTGAAGTTCCAGGACGCTGTCCCCCGCCAGACATTTGACAACCCGGAGAACCAGTTCGTCCGCTTCGCTGTGGGGAACTGGGTTGATGACATAGCGAGGATAAAGGCGGCCTCAGGCATCTGGAATGAGATTCTCAACAACAAGAATTTGAATGATACCTTTGAAAAGCTTGAGGGTAGCCTCACCGAAAGCCTCTACATTTCCCCTCTGGCTGACGCGGGGCCTTTCAACGGCATCCCCCCAACCAGCACTGTCCTGGCAAAGGCCCCTGGCTACAGGGAGATAAGGAGGCTCTGGGCAGAGTATCAGAGGGCCATGGCCATATTCCAGGACCTGGACAGGGCCATAAACCTGAAGCAGATTGATGTGATATGGGAGTATTGGGTGCTGTTTGAGCTTTTGACCAAACTGCACGAGGCCGCCGGAGGAGGGGAGGAAAAGTGGAGGCTGGACTACAAATTTGAGAAGGTGCTCCAACAAATGGTGTGGGAACATAAAAGTAATGGACTGAAGCTCTACTACAACAAGCAGTGCAAAACTGACCCCGGAGTCTATTCTGGGATTCCTCTGCGCCCCGACTTCCTTTTGGAGATAAACGGCCAGCGCTATGTCTTTGACGCCAAGTTCAGGCTGGATTGGAAGGATGTGAAGGATATACAGACGAAGGAGGACGCAACAAAAGAAGCTGAAAAGCAAAAGGACTTCCAGGCCCTCGCCAAGTCCGCCGACATAGTCAAGATGCACGCATACAGGGACGCCATAGAAGGGGTTGGTGGGGCCTTTGTTCTTTATCCTGGGGAGGAGAACAGGCAATATACTGTCTCAGGCCAGAAATGCGAGACCTCGCTTCAGTGCTTCTTGGAGAAGGCTATAAGCTGTCCGGCGTTCAGGGGCGTGGGCTTCTTCGGGGTAAGGAGGGAAGCCGAGCAAAACAGCCAGGGAGGAACCGATCAGGATGAATAGGTTGCTGAAGCTTGACAGGGCCCTTTACCATTTCGGGCGAAAGAAAAAAAGGAGGTTATGAGAGATGGAGTTTAAGGGTTTAAGAGAGCATGGGTTTGATCCGGATGATCTAAACAAAGTTAGGGGCACAGGATATTGGAAAGCCATAGCCGCTGATTTAAATGCCCAATTTTCAAAAGAATTGAAGGCGACCACACTAGGGAGGTGGGCTGGGAAGTGGATAGCAATCATCCACGAAAGTAAAACTGCCAAGTCCGAAGCCGAGCGTGCCAGACTTGCAAAGATGTGCCTTTGTCTAGATCGCCAGGAAGGCGTTTTCTTCTTCGGGATAGATGTGGAGAAAGGCGTATTGCAATCGGATAAACCTGAGAATGTTTTTGATTCCACATGGGATTGGAATGACTTCAGGGATTTCCTGGATAAGAAAAAAGACGAAATTGCAAAGGAGTTGAGTGGTTGGTTAATAAGGGTCAGTGGTGGAGAAATATTGTGTTCGGAGGTTTCAGAGGAAAAACTTGAAGCCCTACCCGGACTGATGGAGAGAGCAACCCAGAACTCAGATTGGGTTGATTTGTGCCTGATGAAAACCATCCCGGTTAAGGAAGCGGCTGATATGGGCCCGGCCTTCCTTGACTGGGTTGTTGATGGGATCAAGAAAGCAAAACCCGTTTTGGAGGCTTTTACGAGTTTCACAGAGAAAGGACAGGAGGTTCTGAGATGGAGTTGAGAAAGGTATCCATAAGCAAAGAGGCAGTTGAGAATACTCGGAGCTTTTTGGAGGCCGTGCATGAAACGATGAAGTGCCTGTTGGGTTGTGAAGAGAGAAAGAGGGAAGAAATAATGAACGAGTTCATTAACCAATCTGAAAACCCTATATACGCAGACCCTGAAAAATCCACGAAGCTAACCAAAAGCCCCTTAATGTTTCTTACCCTTTTGTTCCGTAAGCCCTCCGATGATGAACCAGATAAAGTTAGTAGGGTTAACAAGTTAAGGACACTTTTGAGACTGGAAGAAATTAATGATCCCGGGCAAGTTTATCTGCCTGAGGTGCCTAGGATACTTGCAAAATTCCCAGTATCTAAGCCTGGGGAGGATGATGAAAATCGTTTCTGGGAATTTTGCAACACGGCCGTTCAAGGCAAATTAGACAAGGAACTGTGGAAAAACCTTGAGAAGCAGCCTAACAACCTCCACACAGCTACCCTAAGTGTCTATGCCTACTTCCTCAATTACAGCAAATATCCCACCTACAACACGCCGATCAAAAAGGTTTTAGACTCATGCTACCTGGGCGAACTGGAAATTTCTAGAAAATCCTACTTTGACTTCAGGGACAGCATAAATCAAAATCAAAAACGGGAGAAGATCTTGAGATGCCTTCTGGAGGAACCCGGGGAGTTTGAGGACAACCCGGATAATGTGGTCATTGATATCGCGTTCCAGAAATCCTACGATAAGAATATTAGTGGCAGGGAAGAGGATATAAAAGGGAGAAAAGTCTCCCCACGCGCCTCAAGCGATTTGAAGAATTATCTCTCCTCCTCCAGCCTCCTCTTTCCCCCTCACCTTCCCCCTGCCTTCTGGAACGCGCTGAGGACAAAGGGCTTTGTTTTCCTGGCGGGGTTGACGGGAACGGGGAAGACGAAACTGGCGGTGGAGATGGCGAGGGCGGTTAGCGAGGCGCTTAGCAAAAGGAAAAAGGGTAAAAAGAATGAGGAGTATTACAAGTTTATCCCCGTTCGCCCCGACTGGACGGATAAGACGGAGCTTTTGGGTTGGGTGAATCCGCTGGCTAAGTCCGAAGAAGGTAAGCCTCTTTACCAAAAGGGCCTTCTCCTTGATTTCCTTCTCCGGGCAATTGAGGATTACGACAAAAATGGCGAAAAGGCCCAGCCCTATTTTCTCATCCTTGACGAGATGAACCTCGCGCACATTGAGTATTACTTCGCGGACTTCCTTTCGGTGCTGGAAGGCGGTAGGGACGAGGAGGGCTGGACAAGGGAGAAAATCAAACTGCATTCCGAGTCCGAGATGGAAACAGAAGGAGGGGATAGGATACCCGGTGAAATTAGCCTTCCCCCCAACCTCTACATCATCGGCACCCTGAACACGGACGAGACAACGAGGTCCCTCTCGCCAAAGGTCCTGGACAGGGGATTTGTGCTTGAGTTCGGGGATGTGGATATGGCGAATTATCCGCCTTCCAAAACTGGAAAGGGAGAGCCTTCTTCCAAATTGATTAAGGGGATGTTGGGAGAGCTTCAGAAGCCTTTCGGCGCCTCCTTCCTCTCCCATGTGGGGAACAAGGGCCTGATAAACGAGAGGGTTAAGGCATTCAAGCAAGAGGAAAGTTATTGGAATCGCCTCAAAGCCCTAAGCGAGCTCCTCCAACCCCACGACCTCCACTTCGGCTACAGGATAATTGACGAGATAGCCCTGTTTGTCCTCGCGGCCGGGCAGTCAGAAGTTGCTAAGCTGAACGAAGACGAGGCCTTTGACCTCGCGGTCTGCTCAAAGGTCCTGCCAAAGTTCTACGGCACAAGGGCGAGGCTGGAGAAGCCGTTGAAGAATATAATAAAGTGGACTCGTCCTGATGATCTGGAATTCAAGGAAGGCACAGAGCTGGATGAGCAAATTAGGGAGCTGATTGAGGAGGCAAGGACTCAAATATTCTCAGAATCCTCAGAAAGCCCGAAACCTTTTACCTACCCCCACACCGCGCTCAAGGCCCTGCGAATGCTCAGGAGGCTATACGAGGAAGGCTTTGCCAGCTATTTGTGATTCAGTCTCCCCTCGCCACCCCCGGCACCTCCCTTAGAGCGGCCGATATTGTCCCAGCATAAGCGGAGACAGCCTTTGCCAGATGCTCTGGCCTCAGGTGGGAGTATCTCATCACCATGGCCAGGGTCCTGTGGCCCAGGAGCTCCGCAACAGTCCTTATATCAACCCCGCTCATAACCAGGTATGAGGCGAAGTGGTGCCTGAGGTCGTGGAACCGGAAATCTGGTATCCCAGCCCTCGTTACCGCCCTGGCGAATGCCCCGCTGAATTCCCCAGGCACAACGAATCCCTCCTTATCCTCAGTGGACAGAAGGTATTCCCTGAGCTCCATGGCCATCGGGATCATCCTCGGCCTCCCGTTCTTGCTGTTTCTGACCAGGATGAAGCCGTTGGCGAAGTCAAGGTCATCCCACCTGAGGGCCATTATCTCACCCTTTCTCATGCCAGTGTAAAGGGCAATGAGCACAGCCCGGTATAGACAAGGGCTCCTTGATTCCCTGCAGGCCGAGAGGAGAGCCGAGAGCTCCTCCGGCTCAAGGTATCTTACCCTTGGAGGGGAGGGTTTCGGCATCCTGAACCTTGGAAGCCTATCAATAAGCCCCATGTCCAGGGCAAGATTCAGTATCCTCTTGAGGAGGGTGAGCTCGTGGATGACGAGGGCGGCTGAGGCCCCTTCCCTGAACCTTTCTGAGATGTAGCGCTCTATCTCCCCTGAGCCCAGCTCCTTGGCCGGAACACGGCCAAGTTTCTCCTCTATGCGCCCCAGCCTCGCCCTCTCGCTTTTCCAGAACCACTTCCAGGACCTCTCAATACAAGGGAGGGTAGCTGAGATTATCTCCCTGAAGCTCATCTCACCTGCAAGCCCTTTTCCCATGATCCTCGGCCTTTCCCCTCTGGCTATGCTCATCTCGGCCTCCCTGAGCGCAAAAATGGCAGAATGCTTGTCCCTGAAACCAGTTGAGGCCCTGTAAAGCCTTCCTTCGTATCTGAATTCCAGGCAATAGTAAGGAGAGTTCTTCCTTTTGTATATCCTCGCCATGGGCAAATCATGGGGCAAGACCGACAAAACTCCTCAACAAGTAGCTTACAGATGCAAGAAATGCAAGCTTTGCAACAAATGCAATATCTGCAACAAATGCAACAGACGCAAGGCCTCCAAGTTTTGTAACCCCTGCAACATCTGCAAAGTTTGCAAGCTTTGCAATTCCTGCAATGAAAGGCACGCAAGGCCTGCAACACATTCAAGAGAGGCAGAGCCGCGAACAGAACCGGAAAGAACAAGGGGCAGAGTAAGAACAGAATTACGCAGAAGCAGATCTTGCGTCCCTTGCGCGGCCTTACAGGGTTTTCACTTCAACAACTGATGTTAACCGGGCTTAGGAAGGGCTTCCGGGACTATTATCCCCGAGCTGTGGGTTCGGATCATCCTCATTTTCAGTTTCCGAAGCTCTTGCCTCAGGGATCAGCCGCTTGAGAAAGGCTTCCTGGCCAGAGTTAGCTATGGCAGAGTGGGAAAAGGTCGTGATAGGGCCGAAACCCTCTGTTTTCACGCTGTTTTCCGCGTTTAAGATTTTAAGAAACCTTGTCGTGGTGGGGGTTTGAGGGCAAAATTTCAGGATGGTGGGTTGACGGGGATATAATTTGCGCCTTAACCTTTTATGGAGGTTAAAACGATGAGAAACAGAAGGAATCATGGATATAAGACCCTGGTCCTGGAAAGGCCAACCCTGTCCTCCTTGTGGAGGAGACTCAAGGGAATGGTGATTGGCCGAGACCAGGAGATGGAATGGACGAGGGCAGTGCTCCCCGGAGGGCCTTGGCCTGAGACCCATACCCTCATCAGGAGAAGGGAAGTAAATCCCAGGCCCAGGAAATACATGACCCAGAAGGAGGTCGCTGAATACACGGGCCTTGACCAAGCAACCATACACCGCTGGAGGATGGACGGGACAATACCCGGCTATCTCTGGCGCCAGCTCAGGCCCTCCGGGAAGGTCATGTTTGAGCGCGAGGCATTCATCTCCTGGTGGGATGAGGTGGCCGGGAAGAAGTCCAGAAGGGAGAGGAGGTGGTAGGGGCGGGGATCAGAACCAGAACCAAAGAGGACAAGGGGGGACCGGACCCTCTCGTGCGCCGCGCGAGAAATGGCGCGCGCTGATTTCTCGCGGGTTCTGTTTATCGGGACCATTGAAGCGGGAAATCTTTGAACCACAGGCCGTCTGGCCTTTATACTATCCCTCGTCAGGAGACAAAAGGCTTTGGCGCAAAAGAAAGGCAAGACAAACAACGATGCGAACCTGGGCTTTGAGGAAAAGCTCTGGAAGGCCGCTGACAAGATGCGCGGCCACATGGACCCAGGGGAATACAAGCATGTCGTCCTGGGCCTCGTCTTCCTGAAATACATCTCTGACGCGTTTGAGGAGCGATACAGGAGCTCCAGGCCGATGAGTTCGCTGACCCTGAGGACAGGGATGAATACAGGGCTGAGAATGTGTTCTGGGTGCCAAAGGATGCCCGGTGGCCTCATCTTCAGGCCAATGCCAAGCAACCGACCATAGGCAAGCTGATTGATGATGCCATGGTCGCGATTGAAAAGGAGAACCCGTCCCTCAAGGGCGTCCTGCCAAAGGATTATGCCAGGGAATCCCTTGATAAACGAATGCTCGGCGGCCTTATTGATCTCATAGGCTCTATTGGCCTCGGAGACAAAGAGAACCGCTCCAGGGACATCCTGGGACGGGTCTATGAGTATTTCCTGGGCAGGTTCGCGAGCGCTGAGGGCAAAGGTGGCGGTGAGTTCTACACCCCCAGGTCCATCGTCCGGCTCCTCGTGGAGATGATAGAACCTCTCAAGGGCAGGGTTTATGACCCCTGCTGTGGCTCAGGCGGCATGTTCGTCCAGAGCGAGAGGTTCGTTGAGGCCCACGGCGGCAGGCGGGATGACATCTCTATCTACGGCCAGGAGTCAAACTACACCACCTGGCGGCTGTGCAAGATGAACCTCGCGATAAGGGGCATTGACGGCAACCTGGGACCCCGGAACGCGGACAGCTTCCACAACGATCTGCACAGGGACCTGCGCGCGGACTTCATCCTCGCGAACCCTCCTTTCAACGCCAAGGACTGGGGAGGCGAGCTTCTGAAGGACGATGTCCGGTGGAAATATGGCGTCCCACCGCCTAACAACGCCAACTACGCGTGGCTTCAGCACATAATCCACCACCTCGCGCCCAGCGGCGTCGCGGGGGTTGTCCTCGCGAACGGCTCAATGTCCACCAATCAGTCAAACGAGGGAGTGATACGCAAAAACATGATTGAGGCCGACCTGGTTGATTGCATGGTCGCCCTGCCGCCGCAGTTATTCTACACCACCGGCATCCCCGCGTGCCTGTGGTTCCTTTCTAGGAACAAGGGCAATGCCAAATTCCGGGACAGACGGGGAGAGGTCCTCTTCATTGACGCCCGCAAGATGGGCCATCTCGTTGACAGGACCCACCGCGAGTTCTCGGATGAGGACATAAAGCGCATAGCGGATACCTATCACGCGTGGCGGGGCCACCCTGGCGCGGGGGAATACAGGGATGTGCCTGGGTTCTGCAAGTCGGCAACCCTTGAGGAAATACGCAAACACGATCATGTCCTGACCCCAGGGCGTTATGTGGGAGTGGAGGAGACAGGGGAAGAGGGCGAGCCTTTTGCTGAGAGGATGAAGAGGTTGAGCGCGGAGCTAAAGGAGCAGTTCAAGGAGTCCAGGAGGCTGGAGGAGATCATAAAGAAGGACCTGGAGGAGCTGGGATATGGGGAGTGAGTGGCTTTTATTAAACGATAACTGCCTTTCGTTAAATAAGAATACCGCTTATTTAACGAGCGCATAGTAATAGAGGCAAGAGCGATGAAGCGAGGTATTACTGGTCGCTATGAAGTGATGACTCTCGGTGGAGAGAGGGTAAGTGCCTTCGTCCCGTATCCGCTACCGCCTGAGCCGCCTCTTGATCTCTCTGGCCCATTACAAAGTTTGCTTGAGCGCGCCACTCTGGCCCTTGGCCGTCTTGACAGTATCACCCTGCTTCTGCCAGACCCCAACCTCTTCCTAATATGCTTACATCCGACGCGAGGCGGTGCTCTCCAGCCAAATTGAGGGCACCCAATCCTCTCTTTCTGAACTGCTGATGTTTGAAATGGACGAAGCGAAAGGTGTGTCTCTTAAAGATGTTGTAGAGGTGTCTAACTATGTTGCCGCGCTGGAACACGGAATGCAACGGCTACAGGAAGGATTCCCCCTCTCCAATCGGCTTATTCGGGAGATGCACAAAATATTGCTATCGCGAGGTCGGGGCAGTGAAAAGACAGCCGGGGAATTTCGGCGCACACAAAACTGGATCGGAGGGACACGCCCGGGCAACGCTTACTTTGTTCCCCCGCCACCAGAATATGTTGAGGACTGCATGGCCGCGCTTGAACGCTTTCTACACGATGGACATATGCCCTCCCTGGTTAAAGCTGCGCTTGCGCATGTGCAGTTTGAAACCATCCACCCGTTTCTTGATGGCAACGGACGAATCGGGCGCCTGCTAGTCGCTTTCGTTTTGCATCACGACCATGTGCTTGCTCAGCCGCTCTTATACCTGAGCCTGTATCTCAAACAGCACCGCGACGAGTATTACCGGCTACTGGACCTTGTCCGCAAGGAGGGCGACTGGGAAGCCTGGGTTACCTTCTTTCTTGAAGGCGTGGAAAATACCGCAAACAATGCGGTGCAAACTGCGCGGAGGCTTGTGGCGCTATTTGAGGAAGACACTCGCCGCTTGCAAGCCCAGGGACACCACACTTTGAGCGTTCTGCGCGTTTTTGATTCATTGCGCCAGACTCCTCTTATCACCCTGCCAGAAATCTGTCGCCGAACCGGCCTAAGCTTTCCCGCCACAGCCAAGGGGATGAAGATTCTTCAGGCTTTGGATATTGCTCGCGAGATCACCCAACAGCGCCGAAACCGCATTTTCGTCTATGACCGCTACATGGCGATTCTTAACGAGGGACTGGAATGATAATCCACGAAAAACCGACTTCAAAAGCCGCGGAGGTGAGGGATGGGGAGTGAGTGGAGGAATTGCAAACTTGGTGATGTATGTGAATTTGTTAGTGGGACTGTGTTTCCAAAGGATTTTCAGGGTGCATTATCGGGTGCATATCCGTTCATAAAAGTAAGCGACATGAACCTGCCTGAAAATGAACGATTAATTAAGAACTCCAACAACTGGATTACTGAAGACATGAAAAAGAAATTACGGGCTAAGCTCCATCCTGCAGGCGCGACAGTATTTGCAAAGATCGGGATTGCTCTAACCTACAATCGGCGTCGAATGCTCACCCGTCAAACCATCATTGACAACAACATGATGTCTGCGGTTCCGGATCAGACTGTGGTTGATCAGCTTTTCTTCTATTACTTGCTCTGCACCGTCGATTTCAATCAAGTTGCATCAGGAACAGCCCTTCCTTACCTTAACATTAGCGATCTTCTGAAAATAGAAATCAGCCTCCCTCCCCTCCCTGAGCAGAAGGCCATCGCGCACATCCTTGGTTCCCTGGACGATGGCAAGGCCAGGTTCGTAAATGCTGTAGCCGCTCTTTCGCAGGCCTTTGCTCTCGTTGTTCCCCACGAGTATGCCATCAGGATAAGGGATGAGGTAGGGTTCTTCCAGGTGGTCAAGGCCTATATTCTGAAGAAGCCTGAAACCAAAGAGGATAAAAGGAAGGATAGAGGAGACATAGAGCTCGCGGTCAGGCAGATCATATCAAGGGCAATAGTTCCAGGCGGTGTCATGGACATATTTGAGGCCGCGGGCCTTAAAAAGCCAGATATTTCCATTCTGGACGAGAAGTTCCTTGAAGAGGTCAAGAAACTCCCTTACAAGAACCTTGTCTTGGAAGCCCTGAAAAAGCTCCTGAATGACGAGATAAAGACCCTGGCCAGGAAAAACCTGGTTATGTCCAGATCGTTTTCTGTTATGCTGGAAGAGTCGGTTCGCAAGTATCACAACAAGACGGTTGAGGCGGCTGTTGTGATTGAAGAGCTCATAGCCCTGGCAAAGGAAATACGGGAATCCCGGAAGCGCGGGGGGAAACTGGGTATGAGCGAGGATGAACTGGCTTTTTACGACGCGCTTGAGGTCAACGACAGCGCGGTTAAGGTCCTGGGAGATGAGACCCTGAGAACAATAGCCCACGAACTGGTTGAGGCGATCCGGCGTAATGTTACTATAGACTGGGCCATCCGCGAGAATGTTCGCGCCAGGATGAGGGCGATTGTCAAGCGAATACTCCGCAAATACGGCTATCCGCCGGACAAGCAAGAGAGCGTGACAAACACGGTTATTGAGCAGGCGGAGCTTCTGTGCGAGAGCTGGGTCAGCCAGAGCTGATTCACGCATCATTTTTACCATTTCCCTCCTTTGCCGGACACATTTCCCGCCCTAATCGTAGAAAGCGCGCGCTCCACGCGCGCGCGGAATTTCCCCGAATACACAAGGATAATCTGGGTCTCCCGCCTACCCCCGCGCGCGCTACGCGCGCAAATTTGCAAGAGGCCCAATTTTTGCAAGAGATGCTACCTTCTGTAAGCCTTGTCCGATAATGGTTTTATAGGGCTATTGCGACATGATCAAAGCCTGGTGCGGATTACAGAAATGGGGTTATCATAAGCCTTGTTATCAAAGGATTTCCAAGCACCCCCGGCAGGATTTGAACCTGCGACTTTCGGATTAGAAATCCGATGCTCTATCCAGCTGAGCTACGGGGGCAAGGCCCATATTATAATCCCGGCAATCGCTTCGGATAAACTTCGCGCGCTTCGCTGTGCCGTGCAAAGGATCATCGCGATTCTAATCAATTGGAAGGCCAAGTTCTCTCGTTAATCCCTCGTGTCCGGGACAGAACCCTCTCCCTGTGATTTTTAGTCCAAGAAGATTTTTGCTCGCGACCGACCATATTAGCTATAAGCCACCTGTGGCACAACCAGAAATCGTGATGGTTGGCCGCGGGGAGACAGGGCACCGATGGGGTTTATAATTTGCCCCTTGTTCTATGGAGATAAAGCCAAACATAGACAGGTTCCAGTATAACCACCCGGAGGTCTGGGAGGCCATCAACGAGCGCCGTTTCCGGCGCGAGGCCGAGGCCATAGCAGTCATCCTACAGCGCGAGGGGGTTTCCGGGGAGATACTGGACATTGGTTGCGGAACGGGCGCTCACCTGGCCCTCCTTTCCGAACGCGGCTACCGTTGTAAGGGGATTGATGCGTCCGCCAGCATGGTGGATTACGGCAAGCGGAGATACCCGGGCCTTGACCTTCAACAGGGGGACATGCGCGCGCTCCAGTTTGACGCGGAATTCGGCACGGTCATGTGCCTGAACTCCGCGTTCCTCTACAACCTGAGCGACCAGGACATAGCCTCCACCCTGGCCGGAGTAACGAAGGCGCTCGCGTCCGGTGGGCTGTTCATCCTGGATGCGGTTAACCCTATGTGGTGGCTGGAAGGCAATTTCGTCAAGACAGACAGCTCCGTCTTCAAGATAGGCAAAAGCCAGGTCAGGAGGACATCCTCCAGGCGACTCATACACCACCTCCAGATTCTGGAGGATTCGGTGACATGGGAGCAGGATGACGAGATCACGAAGGAAGTTTTCTACCTTCGGCTTCTTTTCCCCGCGGAGGCCGCGCACCTTATTTCAGAGGTAGGCCTTTCGCTCGTTAAATTCATCAAGGATTTTGACCTGGATTCCGAGGACCTTCGCTCAAATCACTTCCAGGTCATAGCCAAAAAACCTTGAACTGGAAAGCAGTCTGGAAGTGGACGAGGCCTTTCCTGGCCGCGGCCGTGATAATCCTCGTATCCTATTACCTATACAGACAGATAGCCTCCGGGTGGCACGAGCTCTCCGGGAAGCTGGCCCTCACCCCTGGAATCTGTTTTGGTTTCCTGGTGTTCTCAGTGCCGCCACTGCTCGGCCCACTGATCTGGTGGGGAATAATTCGTCAGCTCGGGGGCAGTATGAGAGCGAGGGAGGCATACTGGGCCTGGAGCGCGGCAAACCTGGGAAAATACATGCCGGGCAAGGTCTGGAACATCGCGGGCAGGTTTTATTTTTCGCGGGACAGCAAGATAATCGTTGCTGAATCCATCCTTATAGAGGTGGTGGCGAACCTCTGGGCCGCGTTCCTCGCGGCCGCGACCGCGATCCCGTTCGGACTCTGGGCGCCCGGCATAGCCTGGGTTATGGCCGCGGGCGCGGCCCTGGGCCTGGTGGGTCTTGTATGGCCAAAACTCCTCCAGAAGGCGGTCCGCCTGCCCCTCAAACTTCTGAAAAGGGAGGTCCCTCCCTCGGTGGCCTTTCCCAGGAAGACATATTTGCTGACAACCCTATACCTTTACCTGATATGGCTCGCGCTGGGCCTGGGCCTGTGGCTCGTGCTGGCTGACTTTGGCTCCGCGGCAAACCCGGTCTCTGCCGCGGGCGCTTATGCGCTTGGCTGGATGGCGGGCTATCTATTTCTCCTGGTTCCGGGGGGATTCGGTGTAAAGGAGGGGATCTTCACCTGGCTTATGGGCGGCGCGGCTGGCCCAGCCCTGGTCGCGATCTTCGCGAGGCTGGCCCTTACGATCTGGGAGATAATCGGGTTCCTGGTGGGGTTGGGGGTGAGGAGGAGGGGTTGATTTTACCCAGCGCGCCAGTTTAGAATTTCCCCATGCCGAGACTTGACCACGAGCAAACCTTTTGGAAGGCTCTCAGAGACCTTTTTGTTGGCGCTGAGGTTGAAGGCCAGGGTGGCTTCATTAACCTTCTGCGGATCAAGTCCCGTTATTACGAGAGAGGCGCTGAGCCCCGGCTCAGAGACTTCATAGACGAGAGAGTTATACCTGGCGATCCTTTCAGAGAAGAGCTCTTTGAGAAGCTCTTCTCCTTTTTCAAACGCTACTTCAGCGAGAGCGGATCAATTTACTACCGCTACACCTTTGCTCACGACAGTATTTATGAGCAGGTCTATTCAGACCGCAAAGATGTGGCCCTCTTTTACAAGACCCACATGCTTTACTATGTGAAAACCGACCGGCTCTTCAAGTGTATGAATACGGAAGTGGATGGATTCAAATTTCACTTTGATGCCAACAGCCTTGAGAACAAGAAGTCCAACGAGAAGAGGGAGGTTATCTTTGAGTTCAGCAAGGTGGAGGATGGTGTTATCTGGCTGAGGGCCCTCTACTCCGAGAGAGGAAGGACAACCAAGTCCGATGAAATACTCAAAGGCACCCGCAACAGTGGCCTGCGTGGTTTGAACGAGGAGACGCTTGAAAAGGCCATCGGAGTCTTCTTGAAACAAAGCGAGGCAGATTACTTTATCAACAAGGACGCAAGGAAGTTCCTCCGGGAGCAATTTGAGCTCTGGCTTTACCAGTATGTCTTCGGGGATCAGGAAACCGAGTGGAACGAAGCCCGGATAAAGCAGCTCCAGATTCTCAGGGATGTGGCCTACAAGGTCATTGACTTCATCCCACTTTTTGCGCAAGATCCCCTCTGAGCTGATCCCAATCTGATGTGTTTCTGTTCTGCTGGCCCCTTTGTCTTGGGTTGCCGGATA